>Ga0315913_1006365_pt1 | contig 14286 bp, 7 predicted proteins | sample MpolsnodulesMG_FD_207736 | JGI IMG/M metagenome (GOLD analysis project Ga0315913, IMG submission 207736) | Medicago polymorpha root nodule microbial communities from Los Angeles, California, United States - small nodules | ecosystem: Host-associated > Plants > Roots > Nodule | place: USA... | reverse complement strand
CTTCTGGCTTAGAGACAAATTTTCAGTAAGCAACATCAAATTTTACAGGATGAATTTGGGGGATTATAGCATGAGAAACTAATAGGAAAGATAGTCAAAACAGGATGAACATTTTATTATTGATAAAAAAATTGAAGTCCCATTAGCCACAAAGGACGGTGCATTTGGTTTTACAATGAGTTTAATGGAGTAAAGGATATTTGGATTTACTTGTTTTACCTTTCTATTTTTTATTTTGTTGAGAAATGAGAAATGGGGCAAAGAGGGAGAGACATTCATGGAAGAGTAGGGAAGAGCCACACTGCACTGCAATGGCTAGTTTTGAGGTTTGCGGCGATGACGGTTGGGGTGGAGGAAAAAAAGAGTAGAATTTGTGTTAGTTATTTGATCCTAAATTGGATGTTGACGATGATGATTGAAAAATTTCTGATTGTGTGTGGTGAAATGTACATATTCTCATTTCAATTTAGGTTAGATATAAACCATTGATAAAATCTAATGGTGTTATTTTTGTGGTCCACCGGTGAGGGACTTAATTGATCCCTCACCCTAGAATTCACCTTGAAAAGGTAAAAGCAATTTATAAATACTAAAAAAACCCTCTAACGCCACAATAATGTGAAGATAGGTAATTAGGTAAACATTGTTTAAAATAAAGAGAACCATTAGCCATTCTATGCTGCTACAACTGGTATCCTAACCACATACACAATGCATTTAAAATTAATAAGTTATTTTCCTGTAGTTGAAAGCTGTTTTCATAAGCTTATCATAAAGAGTTTATTGAAGTAATCAAAAAATAACTTATGAAATATGTCATGTTATTCACAAGCTCTCTCAAACACTCGTGCAAGTATTTATGTCGGTATACAAACTCAAATAAGTTGTTAATAGGTCAGATCGAATTATTCCTAAATTTGTTTTCAAGTATATGCTAGACTAGTTTATAGTGCACAAGTGAGATAAGTATTGTATCATGTACAATTTAGTTGTCATCATTGAACCATTAAATCTTACCATTGGATTAGATCAAATGAGATACGATGGGACTTGTTGATCCAATGGAAAAAAATAACACTTGTGCATAGTCCAAAACTATTTCGTCGGGCACATAGACAAAGCTCTATATGCAATTTACATTTTCATTTAGGAAGATACAAACCATATAGGTGATGTGAATGAAGACTTGTTTTCCTTTGAGATCTTGCTGTCATGATTACTCGGAAGTATATCAAATTGTATTTGATATAGTTAATCAGGGTAGAACAATAGGAGAACCCAGAATGCTTCTATCCTTAGGTTACAACCCATGTTTTAAAAATCAGATGTTCCGCATCGAAGATTAGCCTCATAGTGGAGCCAAAAAGGTCGGAGAATGGTGGGGATACCTTGAGGCGCTACTGGCGTAGAAGACTCTAATTAATGAGTTAGAAGAAATTATTATATATTTTATTACTACATGGATTATTTTATGGGATTCTTCTGCAATCTCAGAAACTGCAGAGTGCAGAGAAACCTGATCCATTTGTTGAGTCAACAAATAGCTAAATCAATACTCATAGAATCATGTAGACATAACAGATCAGAGATAAAGAAGATAAATGTTACATAAAATTCTTTTTGTTGGTTACATGATATCAGCAGATCCTATGCTGTTCACTGTTCAGATAAATCACAGAAATTGAAACCAAACAAACTAAATTCCTAGAAATACTTATAAAGAAGCATTTTAGTACATTCATTATAAACACAAAAATGATAATGTCACACAAGCAAAAAAAATAAAATTAGTTCATTCAACAAGAACCCTTTCAAAATCTAAGGGATGTAATCATTCTCTATTGTTGGTCTTGTTCTAGTCCCAATTGCTAATGGTGCTTTGGTTCCCCCAATAGATTTCATCTGCAAAGTTTCATGACTATCAGCTGTCCATTCCAGTTCTTGTATCTTCATCCCTTTTTTGATCCTTACCAATCTAACAACCAATAAACTCAACATAATCAACAATATGCATCCACCAACCACAGATCCAACAATTATCCAAACCTTAGACTTTCTCCTCCCACCTTTACCAACAGCAGCAGCAACAGCAGCAGGCGCTGGAGTCGGTGCATTAGACTCGACAACAATCGAGAAGTGCCCTTGTTCCATAGTTGAACACACATTATCAGGTAGTAAAATATCAAATTGCACTGAACCATGTAGATCAAAATACACACATTTAGGTACTGAACCATATGGAGCTGATTTCACATCATGGAACTTAACCAAAATTGGTTTATCAGAAGCTCTTATATCCAATTCAGGTAACTCATTAGCAAACAAATCAACACCACTATATGACAATAGACCCAGAACAGGAGCTAAATATGTATAACCAGGTAAAGGGTAAAAATGTTCAGACAAATTTCCTAAATTATGGTAAACCAATACAAGCCTTTCCACATAAGGCTGTTCAACAACACCAGGTGGGATCTGAAACTCTTTGTATTGAACACCTCTTGTTCTTAAACTACCACTTCTAAGCCTCAATGCTGAAACTTTAACACCTATTATACTATTAGGTAATTCAGCATCATAAGGTACACCAGTTTTAGGCTTAACAAGAGCCTTAAAGGCATAATCTTGAAGAACAGAATCAAGGGCTTTTGATGAAATACCATCATCAAATGGAATCTGAGCAATTGATGAAAATGGCAGTGAAAGAAACAATGGCAATGTGAAAATTGCAAGGAAAATTGTTACAACCCTCATCAAGATCTCATATGTTAAAATTGTTAAAAACCGAAATTAAATACAACCCAATGAGAATTTATAACTAAGAGACACAACTACAGAAGCTAGAATGCAACAGTGAGAGAAAAAGATTGAAACTTTATAGCTTACACAGCAAAAACAGCCATGGATTGTTCAACATTGTGCTGTGGTACCTCTCTGCAGATACCAACAATGGTGAGAGAAAATTTTGCAGAAAATTAACTTCAATAAGAATAAAAACCAGATCTTTGAAGAAACTAGTTGATTTTCTGAAATGGGTTGGTGGCAAAATCTTGAGATTTTCAACAAAGAACGAGTTTTGAGCTTGAGATTCAAGTAAGAAGATAATGAAAAAAAACGTTGTTTTTTCTTTGTTTTTTTCTTGAATTTGGGTTAAAGAGAAAATTGGTTGTGAAAAGAAAAAGAGATTTGGAAAATTGGGAACAATGCAAGCAGGATTTGCGGAGATATGAGATTGGGAGTGAAGATACACTGTGTTATTAGTGCATGCTTGCACACTCTCTTACTGCAGTTTTTTTGTTTTGTTTGTGTTCAACAAAACCCCTAATTTATATTGATAATAAACCCTAATTTTGGTTAATTTTCTGTTTATAGGTATGTTAATTTTTGGATAGAGGTGTCTATGATCTATTTTGACAAAAAACTAAATAATGATATACGTCCGCAACTTTTAACTCAGTTGACAAAAAATGTTAAAATTATCAAACAATGTTATGATCGAGTGTTAATGTGTTTGTGTCAAAGTGGATTTTGTTTATGGGATTCTTCTTATTTTTATTATTACAAAAACAATATGTTTGATTTTAAAAATTTATAAAGGAAATAAAGAAATAGTATAAAACTGCGAAAGGACAAAAATATTTACATCCAGCCTGTTTTATGAGCATCGCAATTTACTATTATTTTCTTTTCAATTTTGGTAAGAGTTTAATAGTCATTCACTACTAGTAGTAGGGTAGATTAGCTTCTTAGAAAAATAGTAAAAATTAGTTTTTTTTTAACCATTTGATTACTACGGAAGAGATTTTAATAATTTGGAGTTCGGTCATAAAATAAATAAATTTTGATCAAAAATTGATCTGTAGAAGAATCAAATCCGAATTCTTTTCAATAATTAGTCATATTGTAACTTAGTTTTACGATTGAAATAAAATAAAAATTAGTTTTACTAAGATATCTAATGAGATTTCTCTATTTTGTCATGTAATTAATTAATGTTAAAATCTTAGTTTTACAATGATATCTAATGAGATTTTTCTATTTTGTCATGTAATGAAATTAATGTTAAGATATAGTTACAAAATTAGGACGATATTTTATCATCAAAACAAAAATGATTATGGTGATATGACAAAACAACATATTTTTATTAGGGCAAATGTTAACTTGTGCCTTCAAGGGCACATGTTAAGGAACCCATTGTAGAAATATACGCATCAAAAGTCGTGTAGTCAACTTCTAAAAAGTTAAAATATTATATTTTCTAACGCAAAGTTGCTTTTTTTGAGTCCCTTAACATGTGCCCTTAGGCCACAAGTTAACATGACCCTTTTATTAGATATCAATGTAAAAGATCGGCATATCTGTTAAATCATTTAGATAATTTATGACATAAATTTGAGTAAGTGGAAAACGTTGGGATGAAAAGTTAGACGAAAAAAAAGAGATATGAATTGTGTGTAGTCTTTAAGTCGACGCATTTTTTTGTCTTTTAATTAAAATTGAATAGTATATACTTAAAACTATTAATAAAATAAATTAAACCTAATTTAAATTTGGATCTCCAATCTTAATCGAACTAGTAAAAATGCATAAATTGCAAAGATTGAATGCAATTAAAACTCCAGACTGGAAAAAGGTGAAAAATATTGCAAACATGGATGAAATCAGGGAGGCACAAAGCAAGTACATTTACATTAATTAATATAGGTTGAATTAGCCGTTAATTGCAAATGTTATTTAATACTAAACAGAATCTAGTCAATGCAACAACCAACTATCTGCCCCAGGTGGGGTTCATTCACTGCCTAAATAGGAAAGAAAAGGAATGACCAACTGAAGCCTAAATACTGTTGCAGGTTACTTGATAAAAAATCTTAATCATAGAATGTCGTCAATTTACAATTGAAGTTTAAAGTACATACTTTCACTAAGCTATTATCAACAACAAAAAACACAAATGTTACATTAATTGTAACACATGACCATTGACCAACCTTCTTAATAGTATTATCTCCACAAATTATTTAAAACCAGTTGGCAAATCATAAATGCAGACATGCTTAAAAGGATAAAAAAAAATGTCCCTAAATTAGTCCTGAAATAATGGGAAGCTGTTTTCATATTTAAATGAACACCAACCGTAATCACACAAGATTAGTGGTTAATTCTGCAAAAGAAAGTTCTCAATATGGACTCAAGATCACGAAAACAGTATGAATTGAAATAAACAAATCTTGGTAATATATCACTGTCACTTAATTACGTATCTTTTAGCAATTTTCCGTTTGACAAGCACTAAATGCACTTGACGAAATAGTCTACACTCAACTGACACTTCAGTGTATCATGGATCAATAATTATGCATCCACCATGATGCACATACGAAAATAAAGAACTGAACTGAGAAAAAACAGTACTTTGATATACAGAACCGTTCTTTTTTAGTTACACAATATAAGGTACAAAATTACATCAAGCTAATGTCACCCACGATATATAAAACAAGCAACATATAAATAACAGATCACAAAGGCATAATGTATAAATAGAAGAATTTCATGTCATTTTCCGTCCTTTCCAGCTATAGAAGAGATTGTCTTCCCTTCAGAACTCGTCGAGTCCTTTACAATCACCTCAGAACTCTTTATATCCTTTCCTGACATGGGAGATGAAATGCCTCTTGTTAATTCTGATCCCATGCCAAGGTTGGCATCTGAAGACAATGATAGGGATATGGCAGATGGAGTATTAGAATCTAGGGGCATAACAGGCACTGGGGGTAAGTTAAGAGGATTAACTTCAGAGACTTCCTCATTGCTCTCGTCTAAGTACACAACATCCTGCATCGTAAGTTGATGATATTCAACGACCTCTCTCAGAAAGCGATTCTCACGAGCATAAACTGAGTTCTCATGAGCCAAGCGAGCTTTCTCAGCTAGAAGAGTTTCAAGTTGCAGTCGTATCTGTAAGGGAAATGCTATCATTAAAATACAGAAAATTTGGGTGAAATGAGCAGTGTCGGAGAACATTTTAGAACTTTTTCGAAAATGACACAATGTGGTTAAAACCTGAATAACCAAATCAATTGACTTAAAACTGAATTATAAACCAGAGGTGGGGCAAAGGGGAGCATGGTATGCCATGATTCTCTGAAGTTTGTGATAAAAGGAGAAGCAGGGAGAGTGGTAAAAGTATCTTCTTTTAATAGAAGAAATTAGAATTGAGATAAAAGGGAGTAAGTACAAACAAAGGAGGTTAACATAGGAAGGGAATCCAAATACATCTAGTCTTTTGGAAACTTGCACCATATAATATGTGTTTAACTATTTCTATAGTAGAACCATATGATATTATCTAGAAAACATGCAAATGAAATTTTAGATTAAGGGGTGATTCACTTATGTAAAATGTTTAAAAGAACAAAAAATTAGTTTGTGATATATTCATAAGTTGTTTTCATCTATTTTCTTAAGCTCAATAGAACAGCAACAGCTTGTATATTATCTTATACAGAGCTAATACAAAAATGGAACTTAAGGATATATTGAAAAATATCACAAACTTCAGAGAATCATGGCATACCATGCTCCCCTTTGCCCCACCTTTGCACAGTACACTTTATGCTTTAATAATAAGTTCTCTGAAATCCATGTATAGAAATAGTTTGACCATCTCATGGCCAACATCATTTCTATTGGACTTCACATTATATGATTCATGTAATTGAGTTCTAGAAACAATGTGCACATTTCAAAGCATCTAATAACTTTACATTTGAAACAGAAGCCAATTTAGGGTATAGTCAAACTCCAGCTTTAAAATAACTGAATTCTGGATATTGAAGGCCTATTTGGTTGGAGAAGAAGTTCTGTGTTCATTCCTTGTTTTCACTAACTACAAAAATGCCATTTACCTTTTTCTTGTTTTCAAAATTTATACATAAAGCAGTAAACTATGGTTGTTTTCACTGTTTTCTATACAATACTTTGAAAACAAGAAATACAGTCAAAATAACATGATTTTTTATTGATTGCTAGTTATTAGTGAAATACAGTCAAACCAAAGAGGCCCATATATAAAAGCCCCATCCAACTCTTTGACATTTGGTTTTGATGATTTTTATTCTTACTACTCAAATAGAATAGGTGTCATGTTTAATTTAGTAGAGAAATGCTGATTTTTATTATACACAAGCCCTCTCCACCCATACCAATTTAATAGACAACAATCATTCAAGACCAAGAATACTTTAAACTGTGACAAAAAAACAAAGACAACTGAAAAGAAGCAGGCAACATCATCACTAAAGAAGCATTCTAAGTTTGAAGTCAAACTCAAAACCCCTACAGGTGTAGCATTAAATACTCATCCAATACACAAGGCTCCCACCATACGGGGCTTGAAGTAGATTAAATATAAGCAGCTACACCTTCACGAGTACAGAATATTGAGAGTTTGGTAAGAAGTACTATATATCTAAAAAAGGCATTTTGTAATTAGTAACCATAGCAAAAGTAATGGATGATTGTAGTCATAAGATGAGTTTGCAAAGCGATAGTTGTTTATATCAAAGGGAGTTATGAAACATGTGAAACAAACAGCATATGACATGATAACCTTCAACTTTTATCTCACGAAAAGACAAGGGTCATAATGAAACTGAAAAAGAGAAGTCAACAAACAAAAAAGATGCATACCAAATCATCATCATCTTGGCTATCTCCCCTTTCGCGATTTACACGGAGGATTTTATTTTCTTCCTCTAGTTGAGCACATCGATCCTTTGCAAATGCCAGATCAGCCTTGACAGTCTTCAACTCCCGAAGAAGCAGTTTTGCTTTGGCAGCCATTGCCATTGCAACCTGCAACGAAAACCAGATGGCAAAAAATGCTTCAAAGACATTCATATCTTCTGATAAATAAACAAACTCACTCAAAATAAACCTGTTTCTTAGGGTAGAGAGGGAAGGATATATAAAATCAAGAATATTAATGACAATCCGTTACCTTAAAAAAACCATGAGAAAGACAGGAAAATGAAGAAACATAATTATCTACTATTGAAAGAATCCAAAATATAAGAGCCATAAAAAAAGAGTGACAATGAGGCTGGAAAACCTAAAACTAACGCCAAATTATTAGTACCACCACTCTTGTTTCAGTGGTCAGACTTCATGTCCGTAACATGGACCTAGGAAAACTATGGCCTTGAGTAGGCTTTAGAACCACATATATTTACAGATGATTATAGGTTCACAGCTTAATTTTGTGACAGATTGAATTAGTGATTAGAAGGTCAATAGATGGCTGGATTTAATAGATATATGCAATGGAACTAGAGGAAAGAAGCATCATTTAGGAATCCGATTACTTGTGTCAAAAATTAGCATATATTTTTGCTTTAGATGAGGAAAAACAATTACCCTTTGTCATCAGAAAATTATAGTAAATAATTGTACTGGACAGCTATAAAGCACTGTTGCATATGTCATATGCTAAGAAAGGTCACTCAAAAAACACAAATATTATTTGTAATTTTAGGAATTCAAAAGACGAAGAATAAAAATAATGGTTTAACACTCGAATACTTTCTAAACATGTTTTAAACATACAGCAATATTGTCTATATTTCCATATCCGTGTACACACAAACACAGATCTTTAATATATGAGTATTTCAAGAGGTACTTATGTTTTGGACTTCAATGTGTGATAGTCACTGTATCTTGTCAATTTGTATCTTGCACACCATATCTATGTATTTGCTTCATAGGATAAATCGGTTTCCATGAATCATTCCTACATTGAGGCCTTTGATAGACAAACACACTCAAATTGTTCTACCTTAATATCACAATTCTTAGATTCGTTGAATCTGATACCAGAAGATATTTAAAAACAACCAGCACAAAAATGTGGTATAATTTAGAGAAAACACATGCAAATATTTGAGGAAGATAAAATTTTAAAAACAGACAACATAGAGCAAGAATGTTAAACATCTGATGCTACCGTACTTAACCACACGTGTACTTTTACCACATTAAAAAGTGATACACAGTTGCCACCTTACGTCGCGAGATGCCTTCAGCTGAAGTTCTTGATCTCCTTGCGTTGGCGACATCTGGGACCGCAACTGGGGTTCTTGTGACGTAGTAGAATGGTTTGTTTCCTGATTCTGTCCTACAAAGTTCCCAGGCTTTTTCCTGATATGTTTACGGGTTTCCTGAATGATATCTGAAGTCCTATTCTCAACAATTGTAAAACCTTCCTGCAAACACGAATTGCATAGGTATAATAAGATCACAAAGCATATCCTTACGGAAGAGGGAGAGGAGAATATGTAGATACACTTGGAAGTTCAAAATAATAGGATATGATAAACGACCTACTGTAACACATTCCCATAATCCCATCCCTGTCTATTGCATAAGTAAAAAACTTATGAGTGGAATTTTTTTTATAAGAGTTCACCTCCAAAGATTTACCAATGGTGCCACCGATATGAGTAAGAGAAGATGTGATAGCATCAAATCCCTTAATAATTGTCGGACTGTCCCTTTTGAGATTGCCCTCCTCTAAGTAATTTGAATTTTGGACCTGCACAGAGAATGACACTAGCATCCAATTTCATGGTTCAAAAATAATGAATAAGTAATTAATTTACTGATCAGATGAAACTATGAAAAAATTAAGTGAATATGATGTATATGGCCCCCATTTAATGTTCTGCTAATATCATCTCAATGTAATTTCCATTTCTACAACTGATACTGATCGAGCAGCTTTACTGCATTTTTTTCTTGTACTCTGAAGTGCTACACAGGACTCCTTTCCTTACCTTCCTTTTATATGTATTTCTCCTTCTTTCTTTTTATTTGATATTAATCCTTTTATTTATATTAAAAAATATATAACAGTTGTATAAAATGAAGATCTAGTTGACAAACCTTAACATTCGAGTCTATACAATTCCAACTTTTTCAGGAAAATATCTCTATCTCTTTCAAAATGCAACACTACATTTTGTATGCAACTGAGATTACAAATTTTACAGCAATATTGCTATTTACATTGATTAACCCACGACCATGTTATGTTACCAAAATATTTTTGCAGAAAAAGCTGGAGCTACAAATCAATGAATCCTATCTGAGGACTTGAGAGAGATAAACATTAACTCACCTTTCCCCTTGAAGTTACGCCAGGATATTGTGACCTTGTTGTCCCAGGTATTTCATATTCTGGTGTTACACTATCATCCTCAATGATTGATTTTGCTTTTCTAGCTAGAACGCCCCAAAATCCACTCTTGGGCTCATTCAATTTCTTCATAGATGTATACTCATATGCTCTAGAATCCTATATTTACAAACACCGCACTATGTTTAGCAAAATTAACTTTAAATTTTGAAACAGAATGATACATTCAACAGATTCTAAAAATACAAATTTTAAAAATTAAAACAAAATAAGCTTATGTCACACATGCATTTCGAATCTTCACTGCATTCATATGACCTCAGCATTAGCTTTAGGTTGTATGTTCATAATTGTAACAAATAGATGTTGCAGATATCTCATCTAATTTTGCATTACAACAAATTTGGAACTGGAGTTGTATGGGCATCAATAATTAAATAAAGCAGCTTCAACATCTGAATTGTGAGATATCAACCAAAGAATTCATGCAACAAGAAAAATAAACAAAAAAGATAAAGTAAGGAATCCTCAGAGAAATAGTGACAGACACACAAACCGATCCTAAATGTCTAAACGCGAGACATTGCTTTGCTCATATGAAAGTCTTCTAAGGATTTGGAGGCAATAGGGTCATTAAGCTAGTTTGAATAAACTTTCCAATATATTATAGCAAGAGAAAGGTTGTAACTAATATCTCATAAATTGAATTGAACTTCTACACTGTAAGTTCTAGATAAATGAGATTCTCCCATCAACTAGAAGCTAGTCCAAACTCAGGTTTTCGCTAATTTCCTTAAAGTTGATGCCGATTTGAATTGCCCATATATACCATTGCATATGCTACACAGGGAAACACAAACCTTGCAAAGCCAGAGAGCTTCCATTGCCTACTCACACTTGACCTTGCGCAGGCAACAATATGCCAATAAAAGGTATGATCCTTTAACTAGTTTGCAGTGTATTTGTTAAAGGGCAAATAGTTACCCGTAAATAGTTTTCCATTTTTCCAAGTTTTTTTTTTTTGGAAACTCGGTATCTGGCTCAAAGACTAACTAATATGGGGGACCAATTCCACTACCCACTAGCGGGGGGGGCAATTGAAGCCAAACCAAAGGTTTGTAGAGACTGGCCCAAACATAAAATGTTGGTACCTGGGGTATTTGAACGTGAAACCAAGTGAAAAGCACACTCATGGGTCCATTTTCTCCAGCTTCGCGCTAAAGATTTTGCAATCGAGTACTATTTTTTTAATGGCAAATGTTAGTAATTAGAAATATTTTACTCCTTCCATCGAGTTTTAACCCAGAAACTCCAACTCTTTTTCTCTTAGCTCAAACTAGTTGAGCTACCCAACCCCCTTGCAATTGAGTACCTTTGACACACACAGAGAAACAGGTGAGATTTTCAAACTGAATTATTTCAACCCATTTCTCTATCTATTCACCTTTTAGAAATATTTCTAATCTTCTACCCCTATCTAATTTTCTTCCATCTTAAAAAAACTATACATCATACATATCAATCAACAATAAGAATACTTCAAAAATCACATATTCTACATTTATCAAAGAAAACAAAAAATCATACGCTACAGCAAAATAATCATCAATACACTCTAATTTGCATTATTAAACAAAAACAGCAACAAAAAAAAAGAGAGATAGACCTTGGAGGATGGAGGAGCAGTAGGAGTAGGTTGAGACCGCGGAGAAGAGAGATTAGAGTGACCATAAAGCGACGAAAGCGAAGAATCACGACGCGCGGAAGAAGCTCTAATAGCTTTAGCAGCAAGAGAATCCGAATCCGAAGAAGAAGCGTCAACGCCATCATTACTTGAAGAAGACGGTGTAATAATTGGATTAGGGTTTCGAACTGCTTCATCTTCGAAAAGCGAAGGAGAAGATTTAGAAGTTCCGTATTGTCTCCTTCTATACGCCATTGAAAATTCAACCTCCTCGAATTCTGGATCCAATCGAATCGATACACAAAACGGTTATCAGCGCCGTAACGCTCAGCGCTGTTTTGATTCTTCCAGAATCTTCGTCGGTGACGGTGGTGAGTGGTGGTTCGATTTGGGATCCGATCATGAACCGGTGAATAATCAATTTTCAACAGGGAAGTGAACTCTGATGGGACCGGGTTTATTACATTGCATTAAATTGATTAGTATTAAAATATGAACATTTAATAAGTAGTGTGAGTATAAAGGTTTAGGCTAACTAATACATCAACTATATATTTTTTATTTTTTTTTGAAGGAATATACATCAACGATATTAAACCGTAAACCGTCTTTCAATATTTAACATGAAGTTTTAGAGAAATTTAATATTCTCTCCGTCCCTATATATAAGTATCCTTTTATTAAAGAAAAATGGTGTTTTTATATAGGGACGGGGGAATATATATTATATCATATTTCAATTCTAATTTATAATAATACATTTAAATGGAATAAAGATGTATTAAATTTATACTACTCAGCAATTTCTTTATTGAAAAGGATGTATTAAATTTATAATAATACATTGGCAGTTGGATTGGTTTTTATGAATTAAATGGAATAAAAACAATAAAGAGTGGTTTTAGAAAATTAGAGAGAAGTATGGTTAAGACCTTCGAATCCTCCGAAGTTCTCTTATCGTGATTTGCACTCCTAATTCAAGCAATAATTATCTAATTCAACGATAGATTAACAAAGTAACTCTAGCCAATCTCTTGACCTAGAATTATCCCCGCAAGTGACAATCTCTTAAGCGAATTTGAAACCCTTGGAGGTTTTAATAGTTCGTTAATCCATTAGTCATAACCTAATAATGATCTATCTCTAACTTGATTACTTAGGTTAAACATATTACTTAGATCATAGTTCAAAAGTCAGGGTTAGTGATCATTCAATCTCTAATATCAGTTTGCATATTCAAAAACGCTAGGGTTAGTAGTCAATATAATGAACATAAAAAAGCATTAAACAAAAGGTGATATGAATTAAAACTAGACTTTCATTGATATTTAAAGGAGTTCAACAAATCAGGGTTCCTATATGATTACATCATATTCATCTAAGTCTCGACCACAAAGAGATTAGTTCCTCATAGTTAAAGTACAAGATAACTAACATAAAAACAAGGATTCATACGAGTATTGGATGATTGACTATTGTCGCGTCATTTTTCGGAGGTCAAGGCTATTTGACTAGCGTTTGACTCGCTAATTTGTTTCACGACTGAACATTTAATTTTTAAGAGAAAAGGGGAAAAAGTTCAAAACACCCCTTTGAAAAGATTTAGGGTTCGGGGGTTAGTTAGATAAAGGGAAGGTGTTAGCACCCTTTACGTCCGTAGTACTCTACGGGAACCTCTTGGTTTTATTTAATTAATTGTGCTATAAACTTGCTTGTTCAAAAAAAATGGAATTTGAAATGATAAAGAGAAAAAAGAGCTTGAAGTGATAAAAGGAAAAAAAGGACCTATTTATCTATGTGTTTTATTGATTTGGAAGGACGAGTGTCCATTGCCTACGTACCCGTGAGGGATCAAAACTTCGTAGTTCGGGGTTGAAATTGACGTTTGATTTGTTTTTTGTGTTTTTTAGTTTTGAAAATGGTTTTAAAATGAAAAGCCAAGTGGCAAATGAGAATTGGTTTGTGTTTTTGATATTGAAGAAAATTACCTGAAATGGAATTAAATCGATTAATGTTTGATTAAGAAAGTAAACTAAAAGGTAACGGATCACTTGATCTTGAATCAAGGTGTATTAAGAAAATGTTTTTTTGTGATTTTTTGATTATGTGAATGTTTTTGTTGTTTTTAAATGATTAATAATTAAAACTAAAATTAAACCATCGGAGCAAGAAAATAAAAAGCGTTGGTACCTCGTGGCGATATTAGATCATCACACAGTCCGTTAACCTAAGCTAAAAAACGAGGTAAACACACACGCACACATGCACCTTTAACTATTACACAAAAGCCTACGATACATGCTATGGTCTGCAGGAAAATAAAATGAATGACAAAAGGGATAAATATGCATGATTTATATTAAGCCTATATTTGCATTTTAATAAATTAAGAATGCTT
>Ga0315913_1006361_pt1 | contig 14291 bp, 9 predicted proteins | sample MpolsnodulesMG_FD_207736 | JGI IMG/M metagenome (GOLD analysis project Ga0315913, IMG submission 207736) | Medicago polymorpha root nodule microbial communities from Los Angeles, California, United States - small nodules | ecosystem: Host-associated > Plants > Roots > Nodule | place: USA... | reverse complement strand
AAAAAATCTAGGTAAAACATTCTAGGGTTATTTTTATGTTTTTTTTAGGTAAAACATTTTAGGGTTATTTTTTTATTTTTACGGTTTATGTATAATTCACACTCTAAGTGTTTGATGAAATGTTTGAATGAGTTTTTCATTGATCGTTTTCAATTTCTTATTGTGTAGATTTGAAGCAATGGTCGAGTGGATCGACGTTCATGCACAATTCAACGGCGGAGAACCTCAGAGGTTGAAGGTTCGGTGCCTTGGTGTAACGTTGAGAGGTCTCAAGGATCAACTGAATGAATTCAACCAAGGAGTCAACCCGAGAGACACGAGGAGGGTGGAATACGTTCGGTATAAACGTCCAACGCTCGACGAGGGAAGAGTATCATTCACTTGGGTGGAATTAACGAACGACAAAAACGTGAAGAGCATGTTTTGGGAGCACAGCATGTTCCAGTGGATAGATATGCGGGTAACGTTGTTGAGGTCAACTGAAGATATTATCAAGTGTCTGATTCCGCCAGAAGATCGTGATTAGGTAGGGAATGCGTCTTCCAACTACAACAATTATCTTCTTCTGAATGGGGTAATTCAAACTTGTTAAACGGCAACACTCAGCATTCGACCGGCATTTCCATTGTTCCTTTCAAAAGATTAAATTTTTGTTAGTTTGGTTTGGATGAAGGTATTGAAGTGTCAAGGACTGGACCTCATTCTTTTGACACTTGAATACCGTCATTTAAACAAAGACTAACAAGAATTTAATCTTTTGAATAGAACAGTAGAAATGTTGGACGAATACTAGAGTGTTGCTGCTTAGCAAGTTTGAATTTACCCCATTCAGTGGTAAGATAATTGTTGTAGTTTGAATGAATTTACCACTTTTCGAATTTATTTATTCATTATGCAACTTTTAATCGAATTCACGTTTGACTTAATTAGTGTTTATTCGAATACACAATTTTTAATCGAAATTATTCAAAACACGATTTTATTTAAAGTACCATAATGTCAAGCAAAATGCGCGCGACACAAAAAGAAAACATAAAAAAAAATCCAAAACAATTAGGCATTAGAAGCCATTACATTCATTCTTCCTCGTCACACAAGTCAATCGGGTTGCCCGCTACGGTCAATGGGGCACCTTCTTTTGGCTGAGGACCAAAATAGCATGTCCTCCCGCTCATTCTCAACCTCGACTGATTGTACACCGGAAACTTCAAACCCTTCTTTTATTCGGAACCATCACAGACAATTTTGTGTCATGTCATAGGCGATTTTTCTTTCCTTTGTCATCACCCTGAACGTTACCCTGGTTCTAATTCAGAGACATATCTACATAAAAAAAAATTGGCGATCAAAACCTAAACTAAACAACAATGCCATAAAATCATAAAATCAAAACCTAAACATAAACCTAAACTATCATCAAAACCTACACCTAAACTTAAACAATTTCACAACAATTCATCAAAATCTAAACCTAACAATTTTAACAATTCTACAACAAATCGTCAAAACAATAAACATAAACATAAATTTAACATATCATAAAATCATAAAATTAATAAAACCTATATAATCGAAATTTAACAAAAAAAATAAAAATTAAACAATTCAACCACAGAACAACAATGCAATAGGATTCAAAAAACTTACCTGTTTTTGTGATTGAAATTGGTTTGGAATGACTTGAAATGGCTGAAAATCGCACTTAGGAGAACCAAAAACGTAACAATGGAGTTTTGGAAACTTCTATGTCTGGTCTGTTCTTATAACAAAACTTCGGCAGTTAACTGCCGAGGTTTTCCTCGGGAGTTAACTGCAGCCGGTTTCAATCAAATTCGACAGTTAACTGCTGAGGGACATTTGAGTAATTTACTCGTATTTTTCAGCTCTATCAAATGTGTCAGCATCAATTTTCTTAATTTTTACTTGATTAAATCATCTATTCTGTTTTTTTTAAAGAAAATCATCTATATTTATTCAAGTAAAAATTAATTGAATACAATCTACAAAAATTTATTTAGTGAATAAAAAATTTACATTCTCAATCCGTGGAAATTAATCTCTATTATTGAGTAAACTATGATTTATTTCAATAATCCAAACAATTTCTTGTTAAGTAAAATTTAGTCAAGAGTTATTTAAGTTGATATTTAAATTTGAATACCGTCGAATAATTCATCTTCAACTCAAACATATTTAATCATTTATTCTTAGCTTCAAAATTTTATACAGAAAAGTAAAAAAAATTAACAAGTTCTGGTGATTTTTCTTAAAAAAATGTAACAAACTAAAAAAAACCCAAGAAATGTGTGAATGGGCTTGGTAAATAATAGAGAGAGGCCCAACGAAGTGAAGTAGAGTTGAAAAGCTGCATCACGACACTACACAGTGTGTAGTAGTAGAGAACGAAAGAATAGTTGCAATGAAACTCGCCGGAATCAAATCGATAGACAACGCTCACGACGACTCCGTTTGGGCAGTCACATGGGCACCCGCAACCGCCACTCGACCACCTCTCCTCCTCACCGGTTCCCTCGACGAAACTGTACGCCTATGGAAATCCGATGACCTTGTTCTCGAACGCACCAACACCGGCCACTGTCTCGGCGTCGCTTCCGTCGCCGCTCACCCTCTCGGCTCAATCGCCGCTTCTTCTTCTCTTGATAGCTTTGTTCGTGTTTTTGATGTTGATTCTAATGCCACTGTCGCTACTCTTGAAGCTCCTCCTTCTGAAGTCTGGCAAATGCGTTTCGATCCCAAGGTAATTCAATTCCCTCTATTTGCTTCAAATATATACAATCAATATAAACTACATGTTTTGCTTTCCAAATTTTTGGTGGTAAAACTAAAACCTAATTTACATTATGAAAACTATTAGTTTAGTGTTGAAGATCCTAGAGAATTGGGTTGTGTTGTTACAAAAAAATAATATTTGTTTTAGATTCATGGTGCATTTTTTGTAAACTTAAGATAGTATTTGATTGACATGTTAGAAATTAGAATGGAACTAAACCACCTGTTTTCTTTTTAGTTTTAGGTCTATTTTTAGAATTGAATTGGAAATGAAGTAAAAATGTAGTACATTTTGGTTCTACTAGAAAAGTAGAATGGAAAAGATAACAACAAAACTGTGTCTTTCATTATGTTTTGTCCTAAGTTATCCAGGGAAAATATCTGTTGGCTAAATCAGGACTTAACTCATCTAAGGGTATGTTTTGATGGAGAGTTTTGGAAGAGAGGAGAAGGGAGGATTTATTTTTCCTTTCTAAATTAAGGAAGCTATAAAATGTTTACAAAAATAAATTAGGTATGATTTGAAATGTATTATGATCATCTTTCACTGTTATTCTTTCAATTTTTTAAAATCTCAAATATATATCAAAATATTGACTTAGTCCCCGTTTGGGTAATTAGTTTAATTTGCAGCTTATGCCATGAGCAGAGCACTTATATGCTTATGAATAAGCTATTTTTATTACACATGATAAAATAAAGTCAAATTGTATTTGTATAAGTTATAAGCTGTTTTCATAAGCTATATCGGTGAACTTGTAAAAATAAGTTGAAAACAACTTATGAACATGTATAAGTTGTTTTCATAAATTCTCTTAAACAGTCCCACAAGTGCTTATGTAAATAGATAAACTCAAATAAGTCAATCCAAACAAGTCCTTAGCCCTCCATAACACATACCCTAAATGCTTGTGTTATGAATCAACGGATAATACTTTCATTCTCATATAAATGCATCTGTTTTATGGAGAAAGGATTTTGCTTCCAATCCTGCCACTTTTTAAAATCTTTGTTGGGATGGGCTTAACGAAACAAAAACAAGTAGTAACCGGCTAACTGCCCTAAAGTAATTTTTGCCAATATTTTCTTGTGGTACCCACGATTTCACATTTGTAGCATGCGTATTGAAATTTTCTCTTTTTGGTCCTGCACTGGTGTGTTTTCCATTGGCAATTTCACTTGTTTAAATCCTATGTTTGCAATTGGAAATTTCGCTTGTTTTAAACCTATATCTCATGAAGTTGATTGGTTAATTCTCTGATTTCCTATATGTCTGTTATCTTAATTAAAACATATATCACCCACTTTATGTTAAGAATGTATCCAACTAACTTAAGCATGTAACAAGTCTCAGAATAGCCCATTATTGCATACAGGGGATTGTTAAATTCCTCAGTTCTTATACTGAAAGCTGCTAGAACCATTTAATTCCTTGTTCCGTCAATTCACTGTTAATATGTGCCCTTTTATGTGAACCATACATGGTCCAGTATCTATGTGCATAATATTCATAGGAGATGTCATTCAATGCCTTTTGACACTTGTATATAACAAGAATTTCTTCCAGAATCGATAATATTTTTTGCCACACAGCAGTTGTTTAATCATTAAAAGTTCTCAACCTTCAGGGTGCCATTCTAGCAGTTGCTGGTGGAGGTAGTGCATCAGTCAATCTTTGGGACACTTCTACGTGGGAACTTGTTGTCACCCTATCGATTCCTCGTGTAGAAGGACCCAAACCCAGCGACAAAAGTGGCAGCAAGAAATTTGTCCTATCTGTTGCATGGAGCCCTGATGGAAAACGACTTGCTTGTGGCTCAATGGATGGCACCATTTCTGTTTTTGATGTGCAACGAGCCAAATTTTTGCATCACCTTGAAGGCCACTTCATGCCTGTGCGTTCTCTTGTTTATTCTCCTTATGATCCAAGGCTACTGTTTTCAGCTTCAGATGATGGTAATGTTCACATGTATGATGCTGAGGGAAAAGCCTTAGTTGGGACCATGTCAGGACATGCTAGTTGGGTTTTATGTGTGGATGTGAGCCCAGATGGGGCAGCTATTGCCACAGGTTCAAGTGATCGAACTGTTAGGCTATGGGATCTTAACATGAGGGCGTCTGTGCAGACGATGAGCAACCACACGGACCAAGTGTGGGGGGTGGCATTTAGACCACCTGGAGGAAATGATGTGCGAAGCGGTCGGCTTGCTAGTGTATCAGATGATAAGAGCATATCGCTGTATGATTATTCCTGATTTAGATATTTCTGTATCTTTACTTTTTTGTTGAGTGATATTAACTTGTTAATGCTTTCTCTACTAAGTGATTTGAAGGAAATGTTTGGCTGGACTTTGACAGGCTGTATGCGTATTTTGATTCTGTTTTCTTGTTCATTAATGAATTCTTCATAGTCATTGCATTTAAAAATTGAACTATTTATGGATCATGCTTCTTGTTGGACAAAACGGTTAAAACGGATGTGATCCTAATTGATATTTGCGCCAAAGTGTATCTTGATTCTGAACATTAGGTAATCACACATTTTCGGTACATTTTCTGTACATTGTCAACAAATAACAACAGCACATTCTTCCATAGTCACAAACACAAACGAATAGTGTTTTGTCACTCACACATAAAGTGTCTTTTCTTGAAATACTAAATCATTTTATTATCAATTTCTTTTTCATTATTAAAAAATATCTTGTAATGTGTGTGTGCCCAAACACTATACATTTGTATTTGTGACTATAAAATAATATCTCATAACAACTGTTTATATGTATGGTTTAAGAAGTAATCATAATCAAAATCAAATTGTTTTTATGATGTTTACGATTGACTGCAATGTAAACAAATACATTGACATCATATATAAATTAAATTGTAATAACCAAAATATAACTACACAAATCGGGATGGATGGATAGCTCACTTGATTGAGTTAAGGGATTAAAGGAGTTCAATGTTGTATAGTTTAAATTCTAACAAAGAAGAAAATACTAATGTAACATTTAACATGCTTACATTTGTCATTCAGAAAAGAAAAAGTTGAGTCTACGCAATTGTCCAATGTTAAAAACGTTGAGAATGATTTTACAGACGTGCAAATGATTGCCTCAACAGCATGAAATGAAATATCTCAAACCATAGCAGGTTCGTTTTTCTACTCAAGCTAACATGTGTTAGGCATTAGGTTTTAGAAAAGCACGATTAGTTCAGTGAAATACTTTCATATCCTTGACACAATTCAGTTATTGAGTGTTAACAAACTCTAAAAACTTTTTGTTTTGCGGAAGAAAAAAAAAACTGAAATAACCAACAATAACAAACTAAACATAGTACCGATAAATGTTTAGATGAGATGACACATGTCTTTTTTCACTTAATCAAGGTCTTGGATAACATAGTGGCATTGTAACTGAAAACTATAGTTTAGGTCTCTTATATTGCTTACAAGTTCCCCGATTTTTCTAAAATGACCCTTAGGCTTTGTTTGCGAGTTTGGAGGCGAAGAGAGGGGAAGACTTAGGAAAAAAGGAATAAGCAAGTGGAAGAAATAGAGGAAATTGGAGGGTTATGGGGGGTTAACTTTTCTTTATAAAAACATTTCTCATTTGAGGAATTAAAAAATTATATTGGAGGAGAGTTTACATGAATTCTTCAAATTTAATTTATGTTATTATATTATTTTTAAAATTAAAAATATAGTAATCATATGTATTAATTTATCATTCTCTAAAAAACTACTCTTTTAAAAAATTTAAAAGATTTCTCTATTTTTCCTCATATTTTCCACCCCTTAAAACCTTCTTCTCCTCTTTCCTTCCCTTCCCCCTAAACTCGCAACAAAACCGAAGTTAGGTTCCGATGCTATTCGAATTCTATTACTGCTGTATCATTCATTTTACACCTTCCAATTATTACGAAACTTTACCGTCAACCACAGCAGCTAATGTCGTGGTCTTAAAAATAATATTTATACCGTGTCCCGAGGCCTACCATGCTGAGTTTCATGATTCAACTCACCTAACTTTAACTGAGAAAAATGAAAATTATCAAAGGTTCATTTGACATGTAAATATTACTTTTTTGATGAGTTTACACGTAAAATGAAATGAAAAATATCCCTTGTTGTGCAAACTAACCAGGCAACCCACTACTGTTACGCTAACGCATGATTATTATCTTACAAAATTCATGGTTAAACTAACAGCGTAATCATTTGACCCAAAGAGATAACCTCAAAATCAATCCACTTTCTTTTTAATAAAAAAACAATATAGAATAGATATAACCTCAAAATCCATTCCACGTACCTTACATGATTCAATTTTTTAGAGGGGCCAAGGTGGCTGTGGTTCCTTTCATACATTTCTAAGCTATAGTAACTCAACGTTTATTTCAAGAGAATATGAGATCATTATTACACTACAAAAAAAAAAAAAACAATAAAAAAACCAGCTCCAAGAGCTTGTTTATGTAAGTTTGGTATTTTCTTGATGTTTTAAACTCAATCAAAGTAAAACATACGAGTGTAACTAATTTTTCTAATTACATAAAATGGTTGACACTGGATTTGTCTCTTACTTCGTTCTTGTCCTTGAAGAACTTAATCAAAGTACAACTAACAAGTGCACTAAATTTTTAACAGGAGTCAACTTAATGTGTAAGTAGTTCTCAAGAGAGCCAAATTTGACAAGTAAAATGTGTTCATTCATAAACTCAAACCCTGATACTTGAACAAAATTGTACATGAAAAGTCAACACAAACTTGTCAAGTCAAGCAAAGTATAACTAGAGTGACATGTACTACAGGGACAACTGAAAAAGTGAAAACGACAACTCCAAATTAACCTTGTACTACAAACTACTTTGGTGCTTTACTCAACAGAAAATCTTTCAACACATCCATAACAGAACCAAAATCAGCCTTAACAGAAACAGGTGGATTAGCATAACGACCAATTCCAGCAATATTCCCAGAATGATAATCAATCTTACTGTCTGCAAATTTCAATCCATGAGCAGTACTAACAACCACAACCCTCTCACTGGCTCCAATAACCCCGTTATTTCTAAGCTTAATCAAAGCAGTTAAAGCCACACCAGTATGAGGACAAATAAACATTCCAGTTGAATCAGCAAGTGCCATTGCATCCATTAATTCCTCTTCACTAGCTTCCTCGACAATCCCATCAGAATTCTTCAATGCATAAACAGCTCTATCAATTGAAACAGGATCACCAATCTGAATAGCAGAAGCAAAAGTTGTTTCCGCTTTAATCGCTTTAAACTCTTTCCAACCATTCTTATAATACAAATACAAAGGATTTGCATTTGCAGCTTGTGCACAAACCAGCCTTGGTATCTTATCAACAAGCCCTAAATCTTTACACATTTTAAAACCTTTGTAAAATGCATAAATATTCCCCAAATTTCCACCAGGTACAATCACCCAATCAGGTACCTGCCAATCAAACTGCTGCAAAATCTCAATAGCAGCAGTTTTCTGTCCTTCAATTCGCAAACTATTCAGCGAATTTGCTAAATAAATCGGCAATTCAGAAGTAATTTCCCTAATAAGCTTCATACAACCATCAAAATCAGTATCAATACTCAACACCAATGCACCATTTGATACCGGTTGAATCAACTGCGCTGTTGAGATTTTATTCGCCGGAAGGAAAACAATCGAAGGAATTCCAGCTGAAGCACAATAAGCGGATAGCGCAGCCGATGTATCACCGGTGGAAGCACAACCAACTCCGACCAACGGACGGTTCATTTTCCGGAGGCGATTCACCTGACTAACAAGCACTGTCATTCCAAGATCTTTGAAACTTCCAGTATGGCTATTACCACAGTGTTTAACCCAAAGATCATTCATGCCTACAAACTGTTTGCCAAAACGTTCAGCCCAGAAAAGATTAGAGTTACCTTCAAAAGCGCTAACGATATCATCAGGGTGGATTTCTGGTAGGACCCATTCCTTTTTGCTCCATACCCCTGAACCGTAAGGCCAAGTGGTTTTCCCCACGCGCGAGTCGAAGAGGTTGCGCCAGTACGCGCCGTCGAACTTCGCGAGTGCTTCGATGTCATGGTGGACGTCGAGAAGGCCGCCGGAGTTGCTGCGGTAGACGATTTCATCGAGAGAGTAGGATTCAGGAGAGTCGAAGGTGGAGTTGAATGGGACGTATTTGGCAGTGAAGTTGTTGGCAGTGGCAGGGTGACGGCGGGCGATGTCTTTGATGTTGTCGGTGGCGAGATCCGGTGATGGAGAGTGGTTGTTGGTGGTGGCGGTGGCGACGGTGAGTGTGCGATTATGTGTGGGTTTTGGAGCGTTAAAAACGAGGGTGGAGAATGAAGGATGAAACAGAGAAGAAACAACCATTTTGAATTTATTTATTTTTTTGTTGTTTTTGAGAAGATTGTTATGATGAGATTAGAGTAATGGGTGGTGGTGTGTTATTTATGTGTTTTGATGGTTGGAGGGGGTGAGTGAATATTCGTTAACGGACCAAATTATGCACGTTGTTTTTACACAACACGTTCAATGCAATGATTCAGTCAAATCTCTGTCAATTCATTACATTAATCCCTCCGGTCTAAATAAACCTCGCATAATCCTGAAATTTGTTGTTGACACATTTGGTTTGGCTGAGAAATATATGTAAAAGACGAGAATGCCCCTCGGTAGTTAAGTGCCAAGAAAAAATAAAACTGACAGCAGTTAACTGCCGAAGCGTGCTGAACATAAACAGGAGCAGAAACTCATTTTTGCAGTTTCCTTCTTTTCTTCAAAAGCTTCCCAAATTCTCTCCAAAGTCCATTTTCACGAATTGCAAGGCAATCATCCCCACAATATCACAAGTAAGTACCATTAACCATTGCAATCTTAATGTTAGTTTGTTTAGGTTAAGTTTTTAAAAAAAATTGAGTAGTTTGCATGTGGTTAGGGTTTATGAATGAATTGACAATTTGATCACTGCGTGTATAGTTTATGTATTGATAAATGAATGTAGTTGTTGCCTACGTTGTTTACATGATTTATAATAAAAATGTGGTTTTGAATGGTGCTAAATGAACACATTTTGAGTATGTTTGATACTTTGCACACAAAGTATTTGATAAAATGTCTCAATAACAATTTTATTGATTATTTGGTTAGTTTAGGTTATGAGAATTATATTGAATGATGTTTAGGTTATGATTGAAATGTTGCACACAAATTATATTGAAATGATGATTATATTGAATGGTTTTAGGTTTAGTTATGTTTATGTTTATTGAAATGTGAATGTTTATGTTTACGTTGAAATGATGATTGTAATGATTATATTGAATGTTTATGTTTATATTGAAATGTGAAGGTTATAATGTGAAGGTTATATTGAGATGTGAATGATTATATTGAAATGTGAAGGTTTAGTTTAGATTATATTGAAATGATGACACAAAGTGTTTGATTAGCTTATGGAAATGATGTTAAATTTTTAATTGTTTGTGTATATGTTTGGGCAGGACCCGATTGATCCATCTAAGATGATTGGTGGTAGGCTTGCTCAGACACAAAGCTATCGGAAAGAGAAAGAGAGGAGAAACGCACATATACCGAAGAGGGGAAGAGGTCGGAGGGGGGATCGTTCAAGGACTGTTCAGGCCACGCAACCTAAAGAGTCACAAGTTGTTGACCCGTCAAAGGTTGTTGACCCGTCCCAGGTGGAGTACCTGAGTTATCAGGATCAGGTACACAATGATGTCACTGATGGTGGGTATGACCAGGATCATATACCAGAGTAGCAGCATAAATCAGACGATGATGACATTGCTGCAGTGGCTGCCCCGGCAGTGTTACCTTTGGAGCCACCCTTTCCTGGAGGACCGGAAAATATATCTTTGTTGCACTCTTATGCCCAACACGTGGCATTGCCGCTTTGGTATAATTCAGATAACGTAAGTGTTATTTTTAATTATCTTAAATTATCATATGCAACACAAATTAATGTTAATTTTTTTTTATATGTGTTTGTTTGATTATTATATCAACTTTTATATGTGTTTTTGTTTAATTGTTTTCTTTATGTTTAATTATTCTTTTTAAAATTTCTTTATTTCAACTTTTATTGTTTTCTTTACGTGTAATTATGATTTAAATTGTTTTTGTTATGTGTTTTTTTTAAGTTTTAAGGTTTACATGTGTTATGTCTTAAATTAAAAATATGTGCGGCAATTTGCCACCTCTTCCAGGAGATCTTCCGAGGCCAGCAAATGAAGAGCAGATCATTGCAGAGCAGTGGGAGCGGTACGAGGCGAGAAGCTCGCTTAATACCTATGACATGGTTAGCAGCGATGTTGCCTACTCTGATGCACAGATGGGTCAGGCGGAGGTCATGAGCCCTCAGCAATGGTTTCAGGCCATGAGCCATGTTAGGGAGCAGATCGCGCCGATATTGGCAGGAGGCGAGGCCAGAGGCCGAGGAGGCGGCAACAACAGCAGCATCAGCAGGACCAAGACCAGCAGTAGGATTACTTGTAGTTGTTGTTTAGGGATTGTTGGTTTTAGGCTTTGTTAGTTTCATTTTCAAACTTTGGTGACTTTTGTTCGTATTTGGTTGACATTTTGTATTTTAACTTGGCACATTTTGATTTTATCTTGGTAATTTGCTATCGTGGTGCATCTTTACTTGAATCAAATGTTGATAATTTATAATTATTGTTGATGTGAAAATATTGGAATAAGTTTGTGTTATGTGTTTTAAACCACATTACAGGTCCGAAGCAAGTGTTGCTTCTGCCATTTCTGGACTTCAAGACACCTCGGTAGTTAAGTGCCGAAGTTTTTCTCGGTTGTTAAACCTCGGCAGTTAACTGCAGCCGGTTTTATTTTTCCCCCGCACTTAACTACCGAGGGGCATTCTCGTCTTTTACATGTGTTTCTCAGCCAAACCAAATGTGTCAACAGCAAATTTCCATAATCCTTCCAAAAATAAAAAATTAACCTCACTTAATCTTTTCTGGTTATGCTAACGAGTTGTTAAAGAAATCAAAAGTAGCATGTTTACATGAAATTCAACAACATTTTGACCTTTAAAAACTTAAATTCATCAATTTTTACCATTTTTTGATACAATATTTCTATTTTTATTTTCCTATCCAATACCCAAAGACACGCTTTAGTATTTCCATTTTTTTAAAGAAGAATATTTTCTTATTTTTCCCCTCAACTTATTCCTACTTTAGAATATTTTTCACCATAAGTTTTTTTACAATAGAGCTTGTAACCTTTCTTTAATCTATACTCTCTCTCTTTTAGATTGTAAACAAGTTTTGATTTTTTTAGGCTTAATTGCAGTTTTAGCCCCCTAACTTCTTCAAAGTTGCGATTTTGGTCCCCTAAGAAAAAAACTACAAAACAGCCCCCTAAGTTTTGTACCTGTGGCAGTTTTGGCCCCCAAGGCTGATATTGACTCGGTCTACGCTGACGCTGCACCCTAAGTGAGGTGCTACGTGTTATTTTTTTTATACTTTTTTTTTGCCTCGGGGGGCCAAAACTCCTACAGTTGCAAAACTTAGGGGGCTGTTTTGTAGTTTTTTTCTTAGGGAGCCAAAATCGCAACTTTGGGAAAGTTAGGGGGCTAAAACTGCAATTAAGCCTTTTTTTTAGGTTCGTTCAATTGATGATGTATGTTGTCCATAGTATAGATCATATACATCATTAATTGAATGAACCTAAAAAATCAAAATTGATTTATAATTGACAACGAAGGGAGAACATGTTTAATGTGAAGCACTTCTACCATAATTTACAACTTTACAAGAGATGTGGTCGTTCTAATATGGAGCCTGAGCAAATTTATTTATTGTTTTTTTAGTCGTATACAACGTAATTTAGCCACTTGTTCATAGAGATGTTAAAGATGATCTAGTTCATTAGCCCACATTTTAGACCGGATCGGGTCTCAAAAAGCTCACCTAATATACACCTGAGCTTTTTTGGCCCTGACTCATTTAGCCCATGTACAAATTGGGTTGGGTCGGGTTAACCTATCGAGCTTTGGGCTGGTCCACTATCAATACTTCAATTATATTTTTGTGAAAATACACTATACTTTTAAAAAAGTTATCAACTAATTTAAATTTTATTATTAAAAAATATATTTAAATAAATAAACTTAATAAAAATAGATAAATTTAGCTCAAAGTTTTAAAATTATAAAGTTTATAAAATATTATTTTGATTCAATTGAAGTAATATATCAAGAGTTTAATTAATATTTAATGATAACGTAAAAATTGATCATACATATATGTCAATCCAATCATATTTTAGCAAAAAAAAATTTTTACAAAAGCAAAAGGTTAGTTGTGAGTAACTAATATATCAAAATACATAAAAAAAAAGTGATTAAATAAAATTAAAAAACTAAAGTGGGTCAGACTGGCTATTGGCCCACATGGATCAGACTAGACTCTAGAATGAGTGGCCCAGTTTTAAATGGGCCGAACTGACCCATTTGTGTTGTTAGTTCTCCCGGGTCTGATCTGACTAGGTCAGACCAGTCCATTTGACACATTTGCTTGCTCATACCTGATGTATTGGATTAGAGGGTTGCTCTTTTCCCATTTACAATTGTCCATTCACCTAAAAAAGTCGAACGTGAGTTAACTCGCATAGGTTTATTTTTCAACGTGAGTTAACTCACGTAGCACGAGAATGAAAAAACAAAAGAGAGAAGAGCAATTCTCATTAGATTATCTAATCCTAATTAAATTTTTTAGTTTTTCTTTGAGGGACGCTCTCTACAATTTAGCACGGAAACATCTTGATTTATTAAAAAAAGGTGGATTCTAGGGTGAGGGTCCAATTAGGTCCCTCACCGGTGAACCATGAGAAAAACACCAATAGATTAGATAAGTGGTTCAGATTTATTTAAATTAAAAGAGGGAACATGTAGAACTGCTCACATTCAATCATATCCTTCAATAGTTTCACCCGTTGTTAACCGTAATTAATTGTTACGAACCGATCCGAACCAAACCATTACAAATCAATTAATTCCTTTTCACACGAAAATCTGAACCCTTTTTCTAAACCCTAATTCCATTTCAAATTCAATCAAATTCACCATCTTCAATCTTCTTTACTATTGAGAGATCAATTTGACAAAGATTTATCCTGCATATGTTTCATTCTCGGAAAGAGTAACAAACCTGTGAACTGCACTGGTCAGCAAGTAAATCCGCAAAAGGCTGTCCACAAATTGGTTACATAAATCAGTGCAATAAAATTGCAGAAACTCCTTTCTATTATATATTTAAAGACAAGAAATTCAAATATGTGTGCTACAATAGCTTTAATAGTTCATGGTCGACAATGACCGATACACCACCATGTTAATGCGTAAGACAATAGGAAATGATACATACAAAAATTGTATCCAAAATAAAAAAGTGGGAATAAATTATGCCTTTTAACAAGAAATGGATACTGACGAAGT
>Ga0315913_1006358_pt1 | contig 14295 bp, 5 predicted proteins | sample MpolsnodulesMG_FD_207736 | JGI IMG/M metagenome (GOLD analysis project Ga0315913, IMG submission 207736) | Medicago polymorpha root nodule microbial communities from Los Angeles, California, United States - small nodules | ecosystem: Host-associated > Plants > Roots > Nodule | place: USA... | reverse complement strand
CTCCAAACTTGAGAGAATGCCACTTCTTATTACCCATTCACCTCCCCACATTGACTTTTAGCATTTTCTTGACAAAACTATAGCAAATATGATCGCTCAAACTTTGTGCCTACCGACGACGACCCCCCACTCATCCTTTTTGTAGCCTTTAGTTATACCCCTAATTGTTTAATTTTCTCTTTCACCTGTCTCTCTAGGCACACCATGTAATCCTAACTCCCTATCTTTTTTCTATGGATTCTTTTATCTCATTATCCGATGTTTATTTGGTGCAAGTGTTGTGTCTTCCCCCTGGAATAAGCTTCAAACCACACATGATAGATTTAAGTAGCAGTTATGTTGGTTTTTTTATTTTATTTTCAAATTATTGTATTAGGATTTTCATAGTCTATTATGAAGAAAAAAAAACTTTCGGTCGACAAAGTTATTATCAGTTGAGTCACGACTATGTCGCTATCTTTAAAACATTTTCTGGTACTGGCCAAAAATTGTGAAAGTAGACTATCAAACACACCATCTCCAAGATAAAACAACTCATCTACAATTATCTTGGAGTCCTACTGCATTGTAGGGTCTATTATAAAATTACATTTTCAATATGGTACAAAAACCACTAAAATTTAACATTGAAACCACTTAAACATGGTACTATGAGCACTCAACTATGGTAATGTGACCACTCAAATATGGTGCTACCACTATTCTAACCTCTAACTTCTTCAATTATGGTACTAAAACCACTCAAATATGATGTTACCACCATTCTAACCTCTAACTTCTTCAAGCGCATAAAGTATCGAAAATGATTATACTCTTAAGATGATTCTTTTTTTTCTGAAGGGACATTATTCCTCGAAAGAGACTTTGATCTTGAACAAACTCTTATTTTGATGGTAAATAAGTTATCGAATGTATTATGCTCTTAAGACCATTTTTAATATAGAAAGCACATTATACCTCAAAATGGACAATTGTCTTAAAAACACTCTTTTGAAAGGACATAAGAGAAAGGGGAGAAATAGTTATGATATGCATCGAGCATAAAGAGGGAGAAGAGAGGAACAGTTGTCTATAACTTAATAGAACTTTTTGGTGTGATTTATGAACAGAGGTGGAGTTCTCAATTTATAGAGAGACTTTGTAACTGAATTTAGCGAAAATTGCAGTAGCAATTTGATCATGTCAAGGACTGTTGTGAATAAGATCAAAAAGAATCTAACCCACAAAAGTGGAAAAAAATAAACTGGTTGGATATGAACGGAGGAAAGATAGTAAAGTCGGTTGGAAACTCAATCTTATCACAAAAAAACATGAGTAAAAATTATAGGAAGACATGCACAAATTTAAAAAATAATTAATATTTTTTTCATTATTGGGTATTGAAAAGTAAATAGAACAACATAAACACTATTGATGTTGTTGTTCTATCTTGTGTGGGACTTCCACACTTGATTTTTTTAATTCACACTACACTAACTCAAAGTCTCATAACTTGATGTTTAATCTTTCAACCTTTCAATTTTTAATGTTCCGATAGGTTCTTCTCACTGCATATTAAGAAATCATTCCCATCCTACATCATGAGGGAAAAACATTCAGTAAGATATCAGTTATTAACCATAATATAATTGCCCTAACATTGAACTCGAGGCAACAATGAGACACTAGTAAAACTAAGAGGATGATTATAGCATGGATTGTTAGAACTTTTAGGGGAGCAAAATTGGGTTGAATGATTATTGGATTAAGAGCAACGAGTTTGAACATCACATATTCACCCCAAAAACTTAAGGTATTAGGTATATGAGTCTTCTCACTTATATATTTCTCAATATATTCTCTTCTATCCAATGTGGAACTTTAACTCACACACATCACAACAACCTCACAGTCAAGTGTGAAAGTATCTCTAAGAGATCGTTGAGTTCAAATGTGAATGGTTAAGTCTCGTATTGACTATGAATGATCTAAATGTTGTCTATGTAATAGAGGTGACACATTTTTTTATTGCCTTAAAGTTTTGGGTGAAAATGTGGCATCTCACTCTCTTGTGGTATTGATGCTCCTCCGGACCCTTTAATAATTGGTATCATAGCCTTAGTTTGGCTTAGTGGGAGAACGAGAGTGGATCCTTATATTGAAAGTCTTCTTAGCGGTATAGTCAAGAAGAGTCTTTCACCGGTAATAATGGTGGTGCAAGTGTATGATATAGGAGACTCACACTTGTGGAAGATATTTTTGGATTCCAGTGTGAGTAGTTAAGTCTCACGTTAACTATAAATAGATTAAATATGAGATATATAAGATAGATGATCCATATAGTTAATGAATTAATGTATTGAGTGAAGATGTGACATCTCGTCACACTTATGACTATTGGATATGCTTTAAGTCACTTTACAATAAAAATAAAACATTAATGTTTCTTTTTCTACCGTATCATTTACTACTTAGTATTGTCTCTTCTTCCAATTCATTTAATTTATCTTTCACATGTCTTCTTTTTCTAAACATATATTTGACATGTCATTAATGAATGATAAGTTTGTAAAGTAATTCATAATTTCATTTTTCCGTACTAAATTAATTATATTTTTTAATTTGTGTAAAATGACCAAAATGGTTTATGAGAAAGTACTTATTGTGGAAAAATGACGTGTTTTCGTCATGCCTTATATTGATAAAGCTTTTACTTTTTATTTTCTTTTAGAATGGCAAATATTATTAATGAATTGTTAGAATAGCTTCTCTCCTATGATCTAAAAAAAAAAGAATAGTTTCTCTCCTTTATCCGAGTTTAAACTGAGGAACTCCAACTCCTTATTTTTTGGCTCAAACTAGTTGAGTCACCCAACCTCCATAGATAAAGAACCCATTTGGGTTGGTCTAGTGGTATTAGCTTGGGATCTGGGAGTGTGCTCCTCCTTGAGGTCTCAGGTTCGATTCTCTCCGGTGCCAATTTAGGTGGACTAATTTAACTTCTTAAAAAAAAACCTCCATAGATAAAGCATTTCATGATCAATGATATTGATAATTTTGGCAAACTAATTAAAAATATGATTATTCTCTCTTGTGGTCAGCATGAAATCAGTGATTGAGAGATATAACATTTGCAAGGAAGACCAACAAGTGACGAATCCAGAATCTGAAGTCAAGGTATGGTTTGTTAATCAATCTTTAGTCATAGCAAAGTGTATTTGATGTCTATCACCATTTTTTGTTGTTTCATGAATTTATTGAATGGTGCAATCAAGCTTGTCTTTTTTCTTCTTCATGAATTTATTGAATGGTGCAATCAAGCTTGTAATTCTGCATAAAATCACAAAACAGAACTGCATATAGTTTTGTTCTATTATGTAAAAATCAATACTAATCTTCTCCCCAAAATGGGCTTATAATTTACAATAGAGTGATGTAACTAGATATCTTTGGCCCATTTTTTAACTGTCAAAACTTCCAAGAGTGGCATGATTATACTCATGTCACATAATTGATGAAGTCCCCATGCATTAAATATATCAATTGAATCCTAATTACCTAAACACTAGAAATTGAGGAAGAAACAAGACATAATAGCTTGATACAATAATTTTCATCACAAAATTACTTTGATTCATATTTCATATTGATTTCATATCTGATAGTAGGTCCAATTGAATATCCTCCAATCACATTTTGTTTCCTTTTCATTAACCATTGACATTATTTTAATTGTTAACTGATAGTTTTGGCAAAGGGAGGCAGACATTTTAAGGCAGCAACTACAAAGTCTACAAGAAAACCATAGGTACAACCTTCAACTAATTCATTCAGCATTTTTTTCAATATTTCTATTCATTAAGCTCCATGTATGAGAGCACTAACATTTTGAGATCATAGGCAATTGATGGGAGAACAGCTTTATGGTTTGAGTATAAGAAACCTACAAGACCTAGAGAGTCAACTGGAACTTAGCCTCCAAGGAGTTCGCATGAAAAAGGTCAAGTACCTAGTACTTATTATTCCCTCTGTTTCAAAATACATGTTGCATTTTTGCAATATGCACTGTTCACATTACTTACTTTGACCATATTTTTTAACTAACATATAAATACAAATGTTAGCATGTAAGATGTTGATTTGTTTCGATAAATATTTACAAAATATTAAATTTTTATAATTTTTTACTTAAGATAATTAAAGATATTAACAATCAAAGTTGTGCATTGGCATGTATGAAGTGGTTGACTGCGACATGTATTTTGAAACAGATGGAGTACCTTTTATATTTACATTGATAAGGAATTAACATAAATTCACTTAATTGATCAAAATAATTATGAACAATGCTAAAATCAGATATTAACAAGTTGAATCAAATTCTACAGGAGAAAATTCTGACAGATGAAATCCAAGAGCTGAACCGAAAGGTAACTCTCAGTAGATATCTTCAGTAATATTTCTCTCGAAAATTTCGCAAAACTCACTGAACTTCGTGTTTTAATTTCTTTAACTACAGGGAAACATAATCCATCAGGAAAATGTGGAGCTCTATAAGAAGGTAAACCTCCTTCAACAAGAAAACACACAACTACACAAAAAGGTATCGCGCAGCTTACTTAATTTGCACGGCATCCCCAAAACCACAAGAGACTCACACCACATCAGTGTTGTGAGTCGTGGATTACATAAAATAGCAGTTGGTTTAAATTTCCAATGATACAGTACTATAGTCGCTATTTGACAATGACAATACTTACTAAAGTGTGTATCGCGAAACAATAGTGGCTATTTAAAATTCCGTTATGATATAGCACTGCTATTTGATAACACTGCATCACATTCACTTAGGCTTAGGACATTAAGTGTGACAATTGAAAGCACAAAAAGCTTAACAGTGAGATTAATGTGAATGTTGTAGGTGTATGGCACGACAGATAATGAGGCAACCGCAACAAGCAAAAACGCATTTGTTCAATTTCCATATGGTGTTCGTGGAGGAGGAGAATATCCACAAACATTATTTCAACTTCAGTTATGCCAGCCTGAGCAAGAATATTGTGAGACCTCAGGCAGTGCAAGTGCAACAAAATGAAAGTGGCAAGATTCAAAGTCTTGTGAGATTTTATTAATATATTTGGAAAAGAATGATAGAATTATCATTTTTATGTTATGTTATGTTATGATATGCAACATAATAATCACATCTAGTGAAGTGAAAATAGTTTCTTGTTGATTAATGCAATTCACTCCACTTCTCAGAGAATCCACACTTTTTGAAATTGGATGAGCTTGATTATGATATAAGTTATCAATTCGATGTAAAGTTACATTTTAATTTTGATATGTCAGTGTAAAATTCCATGTGCATTTGTTGTCACTTTAACGCAACCAAGTACAATACACATTTAAGGATCAAAATGGATATCTCGCGAAGGTAGTTTGGTGGATGAGATAAGAGATATTGAAAAAAGTTTCAAGTATGAGGTCTCCGTCCCATAAACTAATATAATCATTAACTTTCTAAAAATGATTGTATATAAGAAAAGGATCAAAATGGATGTTTACTTTTTTATATTATGGTCCTTATAAAGTTTAATTATTATATACGGTCAACAAATCACAATCAAGAATTTGTGTGAGTTTAAAAGTCTGGTGGTCGTTGTGATTTAAATCAAATATTTTTTAATAACATGAAAGTTATTTTCTAGTACAAATGTCGTCCTGTTATTTAATGTTTAAAATTAAAATTGTGACTTGGTTTCTAGTCTGGAATTTCCTCATCGAGAAGTCATATGTAAATATTATATTTTAAATTTTTGGGGTCGATGATTCTCACTGATTTTAGATTGACGTATGTCTTCCTTAATTTAATTTTTTCTTTATAAATATTGCATGCGTTGATTAACAATGTGATAATGTATTAACTTCATAAATGTAATTCTCAATGAAGATGTCATTCAAAAAATAAAATTTCAATAAAGATAAAATTTTGTAAAATAACTCTAATATATCTAGGGATGTAAGATATGACCAAAAGTAAAATACAAGGACAAAAGAAAAGAAAAGGCTTACATAATTGTTACATTCTTCTTACTTTCTTTTTTTCACTTTTTTATCCTTATGTAAAACGAACAAGATTCCTCTAACCGAACTTGGGTATAAATTTATTCCTGTCATCATATGATTTGTGGAACGATAATAGGTCTTGTTTTTGAAGAAAAAATGAAAATACAATCAAACAAGGTTGATCATGTAAAATTAAGTGCATATCTCATAAGCACGTGAGCTTAAATATTTAGGTTAATAAAAGTCGATGCATTTGATTCAAATTTTTAATTAGATAAATCACATTTTATTAATTAAAATGTTTTTTATAAATAGAATCGAAGGTAGTAATATGTACATATAATTCAAGAATTCTTTGAACTTTGAGGTTTTTAGGATTTAAAAAACTCTCCAATTCCAAGTCATTTATAGAAAAAAGAGTGGCATGTAAAATGTGTCTAACTATACGTTCCAAAAGGAAAAAAAAAAAAGGATAAAAGGAACCACCAGAATATTCTTTGTGTACAAGTAAATTAAGAATATGTCCCACAACTAGCTACCCCTGCCCAAAATGATAAATAAACTAATAAGCTAATATGATATGCATAATGAATAAAATGTATTAAAATACTTGAATTTCATATGGCATTAATAGGATCTATCAAAATTGAGAGTACAACAATATTGCAATATTTTCTCACCAAAAAAAATAACAATATTGCAACATTGAGAAATGCTCTTATAATTTTCAAGATTTCAATTCAGTCCAATGTGCAGTGACTTTCATAAGTCATAAATTAATCAATACATCATATTTACATAAGTGATTCCTGAAGCCTAATCCATAACAATGTTCTGCAGAGTATCATTTTCCCCTCCTTTACCCCAGAAAATTAAGAAGTGGGATTTCACTTACTAGAAAAAATGAAAATATCATGAAGCATACTGGCATGAGGTAACCACTAACCATCAATCATATTTGGACTAGACACAATAATTGTGTCACGCATTTAATGATTTTGGCCGTCTGATCTGAAACCGGTGGTGAAAATGATTTGTTGATGATTTAGTGAAGGTATAACGTAAGCTGACTGATCTCAAATCATTGATTGAGATTGACTGATGCGTGTGTTGCACTGAGAGCCAAACCGAAGAAACGCGGCATCTCTATACATAAGAAAAACAGAACAGCAACCATCAACATATTGTAAAATACGTTATAATAATATGATTGCAAATTTTTATATAATTAAACATATCAGGGTCATGCTAAGTTGCTAACTACACAAGTTCTCAAATATTTATACTATATTTGATTCTTTAACCGATGTTTCAAGGACATGGGTTAGCATTTTCAATAAATAACTACATGTCTTCAATATTCAATTACAACATAAATTTTTACCATTTGATAGAATTGTTAGCAACAAATTAAAAATATTTAAGTTACTATCTGGCTAACAAAATAAACGATATAATTAATGTCCATAACACCTTATTATACTTCAAAATATATGCAGGTGCGTATAGAATCAAGTAATGTAAAACAAGAATTGAGTAACTAAAGTGATATGAGCTCGGTTGAAGGATGAAAGATCGAGGATAAAACTCTAACGAAGAACAAAATATTAGCATAACGACTAATATACTAACATTTGTCTAAATAAAAATATTAATGATGTAAATCAAACCTAACATCTTGGCACACATGGGAAAGGCGTCTAGGTTCATCATCAAGATGACAACCTTCATCAAAATTCTGTGAGTAGCTAACAGGATCATATTGAAAAGAAATTTGCTTGTGACTACACATGATCTTCCTCTCCCTCAAGAACTTTCTAAGTAGGTTCCTCCACCTCCACTTTCTCTTTATAGGATTATAATGGATTTTAGAGTATTGGAACTCATTTGGGACAGGGAAACAAGGTGGAGACATCATACAATTGGAGATGTAAGAGGGTCTAATTTGCACTTTTTTGATTGTGAGATCTTGTTCCATTTGAATAATAGAGTTTGAGATGTTGAACACTAGGTGGTTTTTTGTTTTTGAGGTGGGTATATGTTTCTCTATCTTGTCAATTATTTTGTTTGGCAATGTAGTGGGCGAGGATCTAAGTGCTTGTTACCATTTGTACGTGGTACCATGCTGTAAAAGGGTAACTCTTGTTAGAAGTTTATGTAACTATACTTCTTTTGAGAGCCTCTTAAAATGTTTATTTTCTAGGTACTAACAATAGGAGTAGTAATTTTCAATGTAAATATTTTAGCAACTACAAGATGTCGGTTAACTAAATTACAAAAATTAAGAAAGTAAGGAGTTGTAATAAATTTTTTGACAATTTACATTGCAAAGTAAGGAGTAGTAATAAATTTTTTGACAATTTATATTGCTTTCTAAGTTTACCTTTGAAGAGAAAAAAATTATTTATACTTCCATCATAATATTTTCTACAATAGAAAAAGAGGTAGCACTATTAAGTATATATTGGTAAAATCCCGTGAGTTTAACTCAATTGGTAGAGAAATTGTATAATATATGCAGGAGTTGGGATATGAAATTCAGACACCCTACTTATTCATCTTAAAAAAAAGATCGAGGTTCGAACTTCGGACACCCTATTTATTCATCTTTAAAAAATTGTAAATTTTTATCATTAAATTACTTGACAAAAAAGTATATGTTGGTAAAAAAAAAGTGATCAATATAGTTAAAAATTAGAATGATGTCCTATAAAAAAACGATAAAAAAAATATATATCATGACAAAAAGAGATGTATAGAAAGGGTAATATAACTAATTGATAACTAAATAAACAAAAACAGGGGAGATATTCCATAACTAAATGTCTCATTTTTGACTAAAAATGCCCTAATATTTCTAACAAAAACGAGTGTCATATACTCTTTAAACATTTTAAATTAAGTAATTATTCTTTGAAATTGTCAAAAAAAATTAATTTTCAATGCACTAATTACAGAGTTAGCATTTCTAAATTAAGGTTTTAACTAGTATTCAAGAGACACCCGTTAACATTATTGTCTTTTATTCAAAAAACAAAAAACAAAAACAGAGACACTAGTTAACATTTCTTTATATTTAAATAAAGTTTTTGTTGACCAAAAAAAAAGTTTTTGGGGGTAAGAGATAGATAGATAATTTGCTTTTTTACCGAAACTAACGGCTAAAGAGAGTACAACAAAGGGCTATTCAATCAAATTTGCACAATGCTTAGAACAAAAAGGACAAAACCTTGAAACAAAGTGGCAGCTAAAATCGCGGGGCTCTCATGTTCACAGATTCTATCTTTCCTTACATGTTTTTTTTATAAAAAAGAGTGTTATTCTCTTTTATTTGATAAAATTCATATGGATACAACATTTAGAAATAAATTTTATATAAAATGGTGAGACTTATATGTGTTTCGCTCAACGGAACGAGTGTTAGAGAGTACTGAAAAAGGGAAGAAAAAAAAGTGTTTCTATATTTTCGCTTTTTATATAATTACCAACTTCTTTTTAAAGAGAAAGGCGGTGTACATTGGTCATCTATGTTCGGCGAGTAAGTGAAATCTATAAAACAAAAATTAATGAAATTAAAATTGATAAAATAATTATATCCAATATTAGGATTTGAATTCTCTCAAACTATTTCTCTCATGTTATTTATTTTACCATAATTTAAGTCATTCATTCACTCTTTTCTCTTTATTTGGTGCTGTCTTTTGTTCATTTATAAACCAATCAACCGACAAAGGGTAAAAAAAATCCATAGAAGTTAAAGTAATGTATAAATGTATTTCTGTCTTCCAAATAAATAGGTAGGTACAAGTTGAGAAAACGCAAGCGAATGTTTGTTTGGAAGACACATTATGAAGAAGCCATAGCCGTTCATATCAATCCAGAAGCTAAAATAATTTCATAAAATAAATTATGGCAAATCTTATAAAAAAGAGTGTACTCTCAGTTCTAAATTATATTTCATTTTATAATCCCAATCGATTATTAATTTTGCTATTATGTTATTTTTCAATTCTTTTAATTTGTGTTTTTCATACCACAAATAAAAATACTTTTGAAATAACTCATAATTAGTTTTTTTTATACAACATTAATTTCATCTCTTAATTTATATGAATTTCTTTTAGCAAAATTTATATGAAATTGTTAAAGTAACATCTAATTTAAAACCGTAGTAATAATAATAAATAGGAGAACCCAGATTCTCGACAACTACTGTTAGACTAGATAAATAATAGTGCATCATATAAATCCGACATGTACACAGTATGAAAACATATCCAATGCAACTATCAATGTTTTTCCCTAAAAAACTGTCAACGTTTCAGAAAGGAAAAGGAAAAATCAATAAAATATGCAAAATTGTATGTTTATAATTCTCTCATTTTCTAACTCTTATAATTTATTATTTTCAAGAATAAAGAGCAATTTCATAATGTTATTTATAATTTTTCTTTCTCGATCATATGTCATATGTCAAAGTGATTTAGTTTAGCTAATATTTGGTTCAGCGTTTTTAATAAGCACAATCGATTTTAAAGATTTAAAATTGATTTTGATATGTTTATTTTCTCTCGAGCAGAATTGATTTTACCTTTTAATTTTTTTTCTAGTTGAAGTTATAATCTATAGTTTTTAAGTCTAAATATAATTTTTACTTGAACTTTATTGTTCAACTATAGTTTATGATTTTGATATATATTTTTTAAGTCAATTTTTTTTTCTAAGTTGAAGTTATAATCTATGGTTTTTAATGTAAATTATTTTAGATACAATTCACTCTTCATGTGAAATCAATTTTTTAAAATTAATGCATTCAATATCAATTTATGTTAACCAAAAACCAAACATACATTTATACTTTAAATCAAGGGAGTGTCATTTTCATCAAATAATAATAGAGAAATTCTAATAAAAATAATCTTTATAAAGCCCACTTGGATCGGTGTAGGGGTGTTAATTTGGGTCTTTGAAGTATGTCCCTCTATAAGGTTTTAGTTTGATTCTTCACGTGTCAATTTCATTAGGCTGGTTTAGCTTTTTCAAAAACAAAAAAAAAATCATTTTCATAAATGGTTCATCATGGATTAATACTTAAAAACTGTTTAAGACTCCAACAAAAACATATAAATCTTCTATTAATAGTAGATATTAATGGTATGTCCGCTGATGTTAGCTTCAACCTTAAAATGTGTTTATTTCAAGATCTCATGTTCAATTCTTTATTGATTTACCTTTAAAAAAAGTACCTGTGCAAGTAATAAGAATGGGGCATGATTTTGGTACACAATTATGAAACCTCCACAAGCTGCATTTACCACTCTCTCTGGGTGTGTGTGTGGGGACTTGGGAATTTGTCGTGTTCCTCTATTTGACAAAGTGGTGAAACAGAGGACAGTGTTACTAGCAAAGAAATTTCAGCCCATTCCTTGTTTTTGGTGTCATCTCTTTCTTTATTTTGTTTCAAGTCGTTGGATTTCTTTCATCTCTCGATTCTCATCAAAAAAAAAAACAAATAATGTCGCACTGAATGGAATATAGCAAAGGTTTACGGCTCATAGTTAAACTAGTGATCAAATTTCATAGGTTTTTCACCTAAAAAAGTTTCATAGGTTTTTGTGTTTTAACCATCAGTCCAAAAAAACTCCAGTTTTTAAAAGAGAGGTTTTGATGATTCAAAATTTGAGAGTAAGTAAAATTTGATCAATAATTATACGTTTTCTTGACCGTGTTTCTTATGATTTTAAATGTAAGTACAAAATAAAATTGATGTATTTAAACTAAATACATCAACTTTGTATGATTTTTTTTCTTATACTTGAGACTAAAGAAAATATAATTATAGAAATTGAGCATTATTGTGGTCAATACTTTGAATTTAGATGTTGGCAATGACCAAAGTAGACAAACACGAAGCATGAGACGTATCTGGGGCCGAAAATTTAATGTACAAGTTGACGGATGAACAGAAAGAGTGTGTGCCCACATGCATGCACCTAGTGAAGGGTAAATTCCTTTCCCTTGACCTTGTTTGTTCAGTGTGCCCATTTAGATTAGTATATGAAAATTTCATGGTTTCACACTTTTGGGAAAATAAAAGTACACGTAATATAAATAAATTTTAAAGTAATATAATGTTAAATTTAATTAATATTTATAGATTTGTAATTTACTTTTGAAAATGTATATATACTCCCTTCGATCCTTTTTAGAAGAAGAGAAATCAAAACTAAGACAATCATTGATGGTTGTAATTTTTTGAATGTTTTTACAAATATACTCGCATAAAAACTTGTGAAGTATTAAATATACACTAATATTAAAAAGACAAATATTAAATGAGAGTTAGAAAAGTCTTTTAAACAATAAATGTACCTTAAAATTGTGACTTTTTCTTATATATATAGGAATAGGACCCCAAAAAAATTTAAAATTTTCTTATAAATAGGACCATATTTAAAATAAAAAAAATAAAAAAACACAACTTTAAGGTACATTTATTGTTATGGAGGTTAATCGACTCCATTAGTTGAATTGAGGTCACTCAAAAAAAGAAGAAAAAGAATATGCTAGCATTGTTAGTTTTTTATGCGGTAGAGACAAACCATTGACATCCTTATCACTCTACTCCCTAAATCATCTTTCCCAGCCACTGAGTCATCGTTATATCTACTAGTTGATTAGTTGTTTTAAAGGCTTACTATTGTTTAATGTGTAAATGGAAGGAAAAAAAATCAAGGTCAATAACTAATTATGACATCATGACAAGGATTCAGAGAAGAAGTTTTTTTTTTTTGAGTACAAATTCAGAAAAAAAAAAGAAGTTTAATGATAAAAGTTTAAATAAGATTTTAGTCGCATCGGTTATTGTATCGTTTTTTGTTTTAGATCTAATAAGTTTTTTGTTTGGATTCACTCCATGCAAATTCAAAATTGTTGTTTTTAATCCACTTTACGTGACCTTATTGGGTCGCATATGATGTTAGGGACTAAAAGCAAGAATGATACAAAGTGAGATGGTTTAGATTTCGGGTGGTTGTAAGTGTTGAAATGAAGGGAGAGTTTTGAGTCTTTCTTATGTATAGTCATGTTTCAGATTATATAATCTGAAGGCGGAATACACGCTCCAACTTATATATTCCAAATTGGTATGTTCCAAAAAAAAAAAAAAAGGATGAATCGGCAAGGGAAGGGTTCGAGATTGAAGAAATAACATTTTGGATTTTATAATACAGAAAGCGACTAAATATGTTTTGGATTATAAAATGTGAACCATGACAAAAAATTGGAGGATGCGCGAGAAGGACATAAGGTGGAATAAGAAGTTCTCAAAATTTTATTCATTATTTGGGTTTGGCGAACACAATAATTGAAACAAATTTCACCAATGGTTGGATCAAACAAAACTAGAACTCATGGTGCAAATTTGTCGATCTTAGACAATGAGTATTGTCGTGATCGGTAGAAGAAATAGATGAAGGTAATATTTGCGTTTCAAGAAGTCACTGATATCGTGAAGTATAGATTTGAAGATTTTGGAGAAAATCCAACTGAAGCGTAGAGATTGGTACATAAAGAATCCAATAATGCATGGTTCTTTTCTTGATTCCCCGGTGTGTTTATATCGTGAAATTTTAGAAGATATCGAATGTAGAATCCTCCAAACAGGTTTGGGATGTTGGGAATTTAAGATGAATTTTTCAAAACTTTAATCCTCCTGGTGGAACAATTCCAATGAATTGTTCTTGAATAAACTGTAACACCCCGTTTCCCAAAAATCACAATTTAATAGATAAATCAGAGTAACATCATAAAACGGAGTATTACGCTTGTATTTCATTCAAGTAATAAATAGGCTAATTTCTATTTATTTAAATCAATCATGTCAACAATATTCACTGAAATCGCAGCGGAAAAATATAACAATATTTATTCAACAATTGTTCCATCAAAGTTTGGCACTAAGGCCTCAACGTGGTTCATAATAGTAATTAAAATCATAAACTAATACGTAACAAGGAAAATCCAATAATCAAAACCCGCCCCGTTACGTATCAGAGCACCTAGACACGTGAGGAGTCCACTCACATCAACAGCTAGTCCTGGAAATCTGCACTTGCCCATAAGGCGGCAATTCCAACAGAAGGGGTGAGATCACAATTCAATAATTAAAAGCATAATAAATCATGCAACATATAAATCAACTTAACAACATAATCATCATCTCATCAATAATTCATAATTCATTAT
>Ga0315913_1006357_pt1 | contig 14296 bp, 4 predicted proteins | sample MpolsnodulesMG_FD_207736 | JGI IMG/M metagenome (GOLD analysis project Ga0315913, IMG submission 207736) | Medicago polymorpha root nodule microbial communities from Los Angeles, California, United States - small nodules | ecosystem: Host-associated > Plants > Roots > Nodule | place: USA... | reverse complement strand
CACTGAAGTATATATTTGCTAAAAAAAACTTAAATGACTGTAGTTTCTTCAACTAGTCTAATAAAGAACCTGCTTCAATGCAACTGCTAAGCCTGTAATAGTGTGATTGTGAGGACCACCTTGAAGTCCAGGAAAAACAGCCTGATTTATTTTGTCTTCGTAGTCATACAGCACCTGTCAGGATGAAATTGAGCCAATGAAATTTCTGTTCAAGTGAACTAACTTAAGTATAGAATTTGGACTAGACTGAACCTAACTCAACCCCAAAAGCTACTTTGCCCATATACCTAATTGATGGATTTTAAAATACACCCTACACCTTCAAGAGTCAAGACTGGACATATGGATCATAAATGTCCCAAGACTCAACAAATGTTGATCACACACTATCATGATTGACATCGGCTATGAAATTGTGTAAAAAATCAAGAATGGATTGGGGTTAGTTCAACCCCAAAAGTTGGCTCAAATGACGATGATTGCTCGAGTATACATCAGATGTGGATCTAGACAAACCCAAAATACTGTGAAATTGCTTTTAGAGAGTATTAACCTAATATCTCAATAAATATTGATAAACATTATCTATAAATATAGTAGCAAATAGAGAACTGGTGTTTTGGGGATAAAATACATTTGGCTTCCTTAAGTATAGCCCTTTCTTGCCCCTCACAGTTGATTTTCAGTGAATATGTTACATTTTAAGTTAAACCCAAGAAACATAAGGCACATGCGTATGTGTTACCTTACCATCACAAAAATGAAGACTTCTCTTTTATTACCAAAACCGTTGGGAGTTAGTGTATTGATCATTTAAACACACCTAAAGCTTGTTTATCTATCTACTTATCACTTAAATCCTACTTTAACTATCGGAAGGCTAACTTTTATGTAAGTGAAAATTTAGGCTTCACTTCAAATAAAACTGCACAGGCATCAAGTAACAACAGAAACAACTTCAGGGAAGTTGGTAAAGCCCTACGATTGTTATTTTTTTCATTGTTTTTTGTGGGGGATGGGGGTATTTTACCCGATTTTTAATTCCTTTTTCCTTAGAATTTTAGTAACATTAAATTTAGCATTTAAATCTTACTTCCTGCCCTTTCTTGTTTATCTCTTTCAGACCCTTCCTGAAGAATATCATAGCCCCACGTGGCCCACGAAGTGACTTATGTGTTGTGGTTGTTACAACATCTGCATAATCAAAAGGAGAAGGAATAACACCTGCAGCAACTAATCCACTGATGTGTGCCATATCAGCCAACATAACTGCCTTCTGTTTATCACAGACCTAAAATAATTCATGTGTGAAAGATACAATATCAGAACTCCATTGTTATGTACATAAAAATATCTAAGTTTCTATAATCATATATAACTTACCTTGCGAATACGCGCATAATCATAAAGACGGGCATAAGCACTAGCACCGGCAACTATCAATTTTGGCCTAAAAAGTGCAGCACTTTTCTCCATCTGCAGATATTAGATAAGTCAATAAAAGACATGTTTAAACCCATGACATGAATGAAAGATTATACAAAACTTAGAGGGGTGGCAATAAGCTACTAGTCTGGAAAAAAAAAATTGAACCTAGGCTTGAAATGATTAAATTTACACAAAATCGTTAAGGGTGTGTTAAATCGTAAATGTAACACTAATAGTAAGATTATACAAAATTCATAAATCTCAAATATATGCACATAAATCCATATAATGCATATAAAAGAGTATAAGTATGATAAAAGAAAAAACCTTACATTACACTTGAAATACTTGTGTAAATTTAAATTCATAAGCATAGCCCACTAATAGCATAGTTGCATAACACTTACGCAATTAAAACTTAACACTTAGGTAATTAAAACGTTAAATCAAACTCATAGGTCGCAAACCAAAAACTAAAGTTGCCTTTTGTAGTTCCACCACCACGACCAAAATCGTAGAATCGTTTCAAAGAAAAGTAGAATATACAAGAGAGGACTCCACCAAAATAAGACTTTGAGTATACTCATAATTGCTGAGGGCAAATATAATCGCAAAATCGTAATATATTAAGATTAAAATCGAGATTTTAACTACCATGGCAATTGGTACTAAGGTGACAAAATATTTTGAACATGGGAACAAATGATTAAATTTATCTCAATAAGCATGTATTAGAATAAGATTAAAGAATAAGATTAAATAATGATAAATTATGTGAAGAACACATTTGATTTATTTTTTTCTGGAACTTGTAATGCTAAGAAAGAAAAATTGAATCTCCCTCCTAGAATTAGGGAAAATGCCGCTTGGTTGCACCAAAAAAGGAGAGAGACCTACATATAGGTTTTGCTGAGCTCTCTACCCAAAGTACCCAAAACCTTTATTTAATTTTTTGTTTGATTCTCCACTCTCTTCTCTTAATCCATAATCCCTTCCCACAACCCAATTCTCCCCTCTGCTACCACCTGCCATATAACCAGTTTTTCATGAACCAACTATCCTAAATGTTTTTGCTATCATGTGACGATATCTCTCTTCTCTTAATCCATAATTCCTTCCCACAACCCAATTCTCCCCTCTGTTACCACCTGTCATATAACCAATTTTTCATGAACCAACTATCCTAAATGTTTTTTCTATCATGTGACGATACAAGAATGAGTTTATATTGGCATCATCTCTGATACTCTCATCCTCATCCAAGTACTCTCTGGACTTGAAACAGGGAAATTGAACAAGCTACCCTACCTTGTGTGCTGAAATTCAATTTTCCATAAGAGGAACAGGGACGACAAGGATCAAACACTAGATCACTTGTACACAGAAGCTCTGATACGTGTCCCAACAGCATATACTATTAAATGATAAACCATGAATGATTTTGCATCACATCTCTAACGAAGGTTGTTTTGTGACAGAACAGCCACAACGAGCTGATGACAAACCTTTCCTCCATGCCCACACGAGTTTCTCAATCATCTGTAACCATTCCCTTCTCCCTACCATATGCCTTAACTATGGGAGCAGCTTGGTCAATATCCTCATCTTAAAAATTCATAATTGCTACGACATTTTATAGTCCAACTATTTAAACACCATAATCTCTGCCAATACAATCTATAACTATGCATGGAAGGAGAAAATACTGAGCTCATTAGCAAAGATAAAGGTGACGGCAACTGAAATAAAAACAATACCAACTACTTAGAATTAGAAGAATCTCTTTGATTAAAAACGACATGTCCACAACACAGAAATACAATGGTACCTGCCTACCTGGTCATAGTCAATATAACCAGTGCTCTCATCCAACCTGTATGGCATTGTTTCAAAGAATATAGATACAGCTGATATCTTCTTGGTGTCAGTCTGCATAATAAAAAAGTATAAATAAAAGTTTGTACACAGAGAAATTTGATGCGCATTGTTCAAGCAATTTCAATAAATGCAAATTTGTGCTTCTTTAGAATTTTCGGAATTGCATCATTTTGGCATGCAAGAGTTGAATTTTGCTCCAGAAAATGACTTGATAATAAAATTTATATATCAACAATTTAACAGCAAAATGGAAAGTGGATATATCAAGCATCAGATGTGAATATTAAGCCATTTTGACATAGAACAAGGAGAGAGAAAAACTTCTGCATTGGCTTAGCCTACCAAGGCTATAAAAATCCTAAAACTAAGTACTAACACAAGTGTAAAATAATTAAGAGAATGTACTAGTAGATGGCATTGCAAGGAAAGATTGTGAGTGAGGTAAAATTAGGGGTGTCTTTCAGTGAGACCGGAGTTAGGAGTCATTACATTTGCAATTTATATACAATATATATGTTTTTCAATTTTATGAGATGTGGATACTTCTGTAAATGTCTTGGCTCTATTGGTATGTTATTAGATTGCTTCTGGTCCTTTTTAAATCTATGAGAAAAAAATTAGAGAACTAATTTAATCACAATTCACAAGTCTATTGGGCTGGTATATGATTTGAGACATTTGAATTTCCTTCTCCCTCATAATTTATGAAAAAGGCTTGTTTTCATAGCTTCCTTGTAAGATTTTTGATCATAGCTGTTCATACTTCCAATGTAAGATATTTTTTAACTGACCTCTTTTCCTTTCTGTTTTTTGCCTAAAATTCTTTCCTTTTTTGACGAATTATTTTCTTACTTAAATAATGAAAACAAAAGGACAATATTCCAATCACATGTGAGTGCCTACTTTACTACAACATTCACTCATCATGTCCTAGTGGCTAGTGCAGACTTTCTATGGTTGGCAACTCACGGCAACATGTGCAATGACCACAACTGATAATCAAAAGAACTTAACCTGATATCCATGTGATAGATGCCCACCATGGGGGAGATCAAGTGCCATAATTCTCTCATGAGGTTTCAATAAAGCAGTGTAAACTTGGAAGTTAGAAGGAGATCCAGATAATGACTGCACATTGACTGTCAAAAGCAGAGTATGTAATAATGTAAGATTCTTCAAAAACATAGGATCAAAATATTGTTCACCTAGACTGCAGAGGAAATTAAATGACCAAATGTAAGAATACCACAAGTTCACCACATGAATAACAAGTAAATTACCCAGCAGAGCAACAAGAATGTTAAAATATTATGCATCAAAAGGAGGAGAAAATTATTCTAGTTATATAAGCAAAATTAGTACCGCAGAGAAAGACTACGTTTGATATTTATTTTTATTCCAGAAAAGTTGTCTGTATGTTAAGTACATGAAGTACTTAATCAAAGATAAATTGAGACAACCCTCCAGTAAATCAATTCTTCACAAGGAATATCACTTGATAAACAAATTACTAACAACAGATATATTACTGCAAAGGGAAAACTGACGATTACAGCAGGGGAAACAGTATGATGAAACCATCACACATGATCATATTGACCAAAAAAAAACAGTAAGTAGGTCATGAAAATACAAGATTCTCCACAACCATTATAAAAGGGATGAAAAAAACATCTAACCTAAAAAAAAAGAAAAATGACAAACCAAAAGCATTTACTAATTTCTTTATGAATAAAGAAAAAATTAAGCAGCTTTAAAATATAAATTACTGATTTTGGTATTTCAGATGTTACACTACATAAGTGTTCAACAGGCTAAACTAGTTTGCAACTTGTTCCATTAGTAGTAAAATAATTACTTTCAGTTGACCAGAAAGTTCACCACATAAGTGTTCAACAGGCTAAATTAGTTTGCAACTTGTTCCATTAGTAGTAAAATAATTACTTTCAGTTGACCAGAAACTGAGGTACTGAACCCTATAAATTATAAAAGAGCAATCATATTTTCTAATATGTACAATGTATAATGAGAGAAAGAAGAAAAGAGAATAAAAGGAAATAAATAAAACATCAATGAACTTTGCTGAATATTTACTACAACAAAGACATATGTTTTACACCAAAAGAAACAAAAGTCCCTCAAAATGGTCATTTGAACACATGAAATGATTACTATATCAAGAAATTCATTTGTTAGCACTTATTTTAAGACATTATTACTATATCAATAAATGATTACTATATCAAGACATTATTTGGTTCTGTTCTTGTTGATTGCATTCTTTTAATGGAACCCCAAGATCTACCATGTCCTGTTTTGTTCTGTTTCCAAAATGCAAAAACCATTGAATAGAACCACATGTGATGTTGTGTTTCATTCCCCCCTATATGCCAAATGCACTCTTAGCAACGGAAACAAATACACTCTAATGTCAACACTTGTAATCTCTGTAGCACCAACACCTCCAATCAAAGGCATGTCTGGTGTCTGTCATCGACACTACACCGACACATGTGATTACATTCAATTAATTCATTTTCTCAAATTATCACTGTTGTCGACGTGTCATTATCGTATCCGGTGTCGGTGTCGATGCTTCATAGCTTGTAATCACTAATCAAGTACCTTGAATCCGGGATTAGCAATAAACACAAAATATAAAAGCACTTAATCTAATTCGCCTCCTATAGACTAATATATCGGCAATGCTTCGCAATTATCATGGAAATAGCAAAAATTATGAACCAAAAAACAAATGAACTGAACAAGTAAAATATATAATGTTCCCAAATTCTTTGAGACTAAAGAAACTCAAATTGCAGCATCAATGTTTTTCTACTTATGTACCTCCCCATTGTGTTGGATCCAATCCAAAAGCTTCCAATGCACGCTTCTGACACAAAGTCTCAGCCATGTCAATGTACCTTATCAAATTACAAATGCAAAACAAACATGAAATCAATCCATAACAAAGTTCTGAACCTGAAACAAAACAATCATAACAAGATCCATAATTCAACATACTCATTTCCACCATAGTATCTAGCACCAGGATAACCTTCACTGTATTTATTCGTCATAACCGATCCAACCGCTTGCATCACCGACAACGACGTAAAATTTTCTGAAGGTATAAGCTCTAGTCCCTGCACATTAAAAAAAAAAAATTAATCTCTGTTTGGTTCTTCCACAAAAACAAAAACAAAAAAACTGTAGATATAAACTTGGATCTTTCTACCTTCCATTGACGAGCTTTTTCAAGTTCGATTATATCTTCGATCTCAGGATCTACTACACCAAGAGGATCGTTGAGTTGTTTAATCCACTGCAATTTTCAAAAATTCTCGATCAAAATAGATACGAAAATGAAACATATATAAAGTGCTTATTCGATCAAAAAAAGTGCTTACATCGGGGTGAGATTTGTGAGTGTGTTGAGCGGAGAGAGAAGATGACTACAACCAAACACGACGTAAGAATAAAGAAAAAGTAAAAAATGAAAATGTGGATTTAATCGATTGTGAGATGAAGTTTTACATACCAAACGATAGAGAGAAGTTGGTTTGTTGATGGTGGAAGTGAGTCTTCGAAGTGCCATGGCCATTGTGATTCGATTTGGTTTGGAGGTGGTGTGTGTGGGTATATTACTTATTATATGGGTTGGCAGTAGTGGAACGTGAGTGAGTGTGGTTGGTGGTGATTTTGATTTTGTATCGAAGGACTAGGAAGTAGGAACTAACTAGGAGTATATTTTATGCAAGAGTGTGAACTCCAATTTAGATTTGGTTCCTCTATAAATTTATATTAGAGTAGTTATTTAGACAACTATTTATAGAACAATCACATGTAGATAGATATTATCAAAATCAAAGTAAAATAGAGAGTATAAAAGAGAAAGTGACCTAAAAATTGTTGTTGATTTGAATCCTATAAGATTTGAGGGATTAGTCTTTACAGTTTTTGCGTGAATGATATTCAGTTTACACTAAAAAAATATTCTCTCCAGAAACTTTAAAAATAAAAAAATATATTCTTATTTATAAGAAAAAGTCACAACTTTTAAGGTGTATTTATTATGTAAAAAACATTTTTAGCCCTCATGTAATGTTTGTCTTTTTAATAGTATTAGTGGGTGTATTCAATACTTCACAAATTTTTGTAAGAGTATATTTGTAAACACGTTCAAAAAGTTGGAACAATTAATGATTGTCTAGATTTTAATATTTTTTGTTTTTTCTCTTATATTGAGAACCGGATGTAGCATATAATTTCTAATAAATTTAAGGAAAATATGGAGATTCTTACTCCTTTTACACCCATGAATGATAAGAAAAGGTGATGCCATAATTGTGATAAGTTTGTGAAATGGTGGAAAACTAAATATATATATAGTAAATAACATGTTGAATATCCTTTGAAAAGTGACGTAAAAAACAAGCATCTTAAGGGTGAGTTTGATCTGTTAAAAGTAAGTACGGAACAAAAACACAACATAAGGTATGCCAAATTTTTGTGATATTGAGCAATTTGTTTATCTTTTACGATGTTTGATGGACAAAAAATTATTTTGGTATTTTATACAACTTATACTTTAGACAATTTTTTAAATTTTTGTCATGTCTCTTGCCCTTTGTTTATCATGTCCCTAGAACAATTATGCAATCAAACACAGTGTAATTGAAGTTATCATATTGTGTGCTCATATCTTCATAGGAAAAATACCACTTCATCCCTTAATATAATAGTATTTTAAATTCATGTGACCATATAAACAAGTCACATAACTGCATTTTCTTCAATTTGATGTGGGGTAGTTATTTGTTGACATCTTTTTGTTGAATATATGGAAGCAAGCATTCTCCCTAAATGGAATTGTGATCCTAATTACTTTCCAATATTTGTTCTCAAGGCATTTTCAAGTTGCAATATAACAAGTGCATAAATTGTTTTCCTCATTTCCATGTTACAGATTTATGAGGCATTACCGTGATTCTTCTCAAGGAAATTTCGTATAGAGAGACGTACGAAGAGTGCTTCACAGAGTGGTATTAATGTTCTACTTTCCTTAAATATAGGATATTGTTAGACTGTTAGTAATTGAGGTCTTGAGTTTTTTTTTTTTGTTCTATTTTTTACTCGCAAAAGATCAAAAGTTGTAAAGCTTGGTGAAACCTGGGATTATTTATACAACAAAACTCAGAGTAAAAGGGTGTAAACAACAATATAATGTCAAAGATTTTTAGTTTTTTGGATCATTTTCATAGGTATTTTGATGAGTTTAAAATGAACAAATTTGTTGAATATAAACACAAAATCAAAGAACAATAAAGATGAAGCAAAGAACTAAACAATTTAGGTGGTGGGATGATAAGTGACAATGCAATTTCGAATTAATTTTACTAAAGTTGAAGTTTGTTATTAAGCCAAATTATTATTACTGTGCCAAGTGTGATATGTAAGTTACTTGATATCTTTATTTGATTATTTAGTACAAGCTTTTAACATTTCTCTTGACATTACAGGAGACTGGCTTTTTGCCAAGTGCTTCCATTGTTCATCACTAATGGTGGAGGTCTAGCTAGCATCATACCCATTGAATTAGTTTATTGTTAAATGAACTGTATTTTCTTAGACTATTTGCTGCACCAAACAAGCTTATCTTTTTGTTGATTAATTGTTGCAGCAAACTTTGTTTAATACATTTAGATCAAATGATATGCTCTTATCTACGGGGAAATGATAGATACAGTGACAAAATGTATTAAGAAAATTTTAAGACAGTGTATTTATTAACACCTTTCCTTAATTACACATCATTACCTCTCTTGATTTCTGGCAAATAACAAATTTAATTGGCTAAGACATTTTCTTAATCAATTCTTAATAAAAACTCTGTTGATAAATAACAATGCTCTTATCGATATTTTTTTTTTAGGCCACCAAGGCTACCTCATAGATATGAGAGGAGTTGCCCCTGCTTATTCGCTTCAATGAATGTCATTTCAAATTACATAAATTAAAAAATCTACTAACTATTATCCCATTTTATCTCATGCACCCCTTTGACAAGTTGTATATGATATAAATGTTTCCATTAACTAATTAGTAAAAAAATTGTCTTTCACATGTTAATTACTAGATAATATAAGAATGTGTGTTACTTACTCAAATATGGGAGTCAGTAATGCATAATAACATTTTTTTTTCTTCATTTGGAATCAAAGTGAGATACATACACAACTGTGACTCTAACCAGGCACGAATCTAGGTGGGAGAGATTGGGGCAACTGCCCCCACTACTCTTTCGATTATATTTGTTAAGTCGTTGATATTTTAATGATTGCACCCTCTTAAAATAATAGATCGCCTCCATTAAATGAAAATTTATACTATAAAAAAGAGCTTTGCTCATTAATTTTATAAAATCAAATGTGTAAATGCATTTGAGATGAAATTTTGAATAATTTCTACTATATTTTTTAAATATAAAGACGCGTAGAGAACAATTTTAATTTGTAAATGTTGATGAGTCTTTAATTTTTCTAAGATATAATAGGATAGTGTTTGTAATGTCGAGTATTTTGTTCAATGATAATGATATTATTATTATACCACTTTTGCATTGCTAAATTTTTTCTATAAATATCTCTCATGTAAAATCTTGCCTCCGCATGTTAACATTTCTAGATCCGTCACTGATTGTAAGATTAGTGGGAAACAACTAGATTTGTCAAATAACCCTACAAACTACCCATGATTTCCACTATAAAAATGAGTTTTGTTGATGGTTTATATACAACAAAATTATATTGTGCATTTTCATATAAAACATACTCCCTTTTCGATGAATAACACTACAAACTACCCATGATTTCCACTATAAGCCAAAATTATATTATTTTAATATTAAATAAAAATCTGTAACCGCTTGTTTATTCCTATTGTCATTTTTCGATGGTCGGAGTGGAGTTTACACATAACTTCAACAGAGGCTTCTAAAAAAGCTAGGTGTCATTCAACATTGGATAGCCCCCCGCTAAGTTTTTTGGACAAAATATGGTGATGTGTATCGACCACCCGCAGTAGAAAGATCAAGCAGACAGTTATCCATGAAATTGGCAAAAATAACGACTCTAGAGTGGTGAAATATACCTCCTCGCTGGTCACCAAGGAGGAGATTCTCATTGAAATCACATATAAGCATCCATGATTCAATAATGGTTTGGTTAAGGTTGGCTAGGTAGTTCCAAAAATTGTTGTGCAAGCTAGGATGGGTAAGGGCTAGCATAAACACGTGTACAAGTAGATGAAGCGTTACCAATGATGAATGTGATAGAGTATTGGTTGGAATTAATTATGCTTGAAGTAGTTGTGGCAGTAGCCCATTAGCCTCCACAATATGGACAGGGGAGTAACTATTATTTGTCCAAAAGGTGGGCCGTCTAGCAAAAGGTACATAGGTTTTGTTGTTTTTGGATTTCCAAACCATTGTATTTAGATTTCCAGATTCTATTATCTACCGAAGTTGTTACTAGGTTGAGTCACGACCAGGTTGCTCTCTTTAAGACGTTTCATGGCACTGTCCAAAATTGTGCAAGACAGATATCAACCACGCCGCCTCCAGGATAAAACAAGCCTAGCTACAACTGTTTGATTAACTACTACAATGTAGAAAACTGTTCGAGAATTACACCCTCAAATATGGTACTAAGACCACTCTTTAATACTGAAATCACTTTAATATGGTACTGTTACCACTCTATTATGGTGCGGAGACCACTCAAATATAGTGTTACCACCATTCTAATTATTAACTTCAACTATGATACTATAATCACTCAAATATGGTTTTACATCATTCTAACGTCTAACTTCTTCAAGAATCGAAGAAGAATATATTTTAAGATCAATCGTAATTTTGAAGGGACATTATACCGAAAAAGGGACTATGATCTTAAATTATTATTTATTCCGAAGGACATAAAAATATCGAAGGGACTATGAACTTAAGACCATTCTTTATTCCGAAGGGACATTAAACCGAAAAGAGACTATGGTCTTAAGAACACTCTTAATTCCGAAGGGACAGAAAAAAGGAGATGATAAGAAGAAAGACTCGTCAACACAAGTCAAGAAAGGGAGAAGAGAGAAAGAGTTCCCTACAACTCAATGAAACTATTTGGTGTGATTTTGGAACTAGGCGAGCTCTCCTTTTATAGGGAGAGTTTGTAACTAATTTGGAGAAACTTAAGAATTAAGTAAACTTAAAAATTAAGCAACCCACAGATCAGCTCAAGTAACAAACTAATTGGATAAGTTCAAAAAGAAACAAACCCACTAACGAATGAAAGATAGGACATTCAGTTGGATTCTCGATCTTATCACAACAAACATAACCTAAAATTATGGGAAGTGATATCCATGAATAAATAATAATAATTATTAGGAAAAAACTTAGGTGCTTTTCGTATGGTTCTTAACTAAAAATACAACTTTTTTGGAGACAACAAACTTTGAGATAATTATAGATTTAAGGAAATCATGGTGAATTTAGTTAAGAACCATACAAAAAGCACCTAAGGAATTGTACCTAAGTTTTGCCCTAATTATTATTATTTTCATCATTATCAGCTATTTAAAATTGAATACCACTATTTAAACACTACTAATGTGTATGTTCTATTTTATGTGGGACTCTCACACTCTATTTTTTCAATTCACACAACATTATATCAAAGTTTAATAACTTGGTGTTTAATCTTCCAACCTTCCAATTTCTTTCCATCTTCACACCAATGCTCCAACAGGTTTTAAGGATGACAAGAAAAGTAGGGTGATAATTTAGGATCATGACTTTTAATTGTCTTATGGTATTGCTATTGTTAACCTCTCTGATATTCCAAGAGAAGACAAAAATATCGAAGAGAACTTCCATAACAACTCAAAGACAATAAAAAGAAAAAAACTTGGTGCTAATTGATCATGTATTCCTCTCCATTGAGTTTATGTGGGTATAATTAATTTAAAATTTAAATTATTTTAAAATAATTAAATATAAAAATATGATATGATACTAGAGGATTGGATGTTTGATACATATCAATCCAACAAAACTTTAAGGTATCTAAGTGTCCATAATTTTATTTTGGACAAAATGAAGGAGCATTTGATGCATCTATGTTTCATGGACACATAACTTTTTCCTCCGTATTTTTTTTGATGAATAACTTTTTTTTTTAAATGCCTCTATTATTTATTCAACTGAATCAACCACTTTGTACGTGATTAACTATCTATCCATTTTATTCATTCATTGTAAGAAAAAATACATGTTTGAATATTTTTACTCTAATTTATTCTATCAAAAGTATAGTTCAAATTAATGATACTTTGATAACTACAACTCCAATTTGCATAAATAATTTTCAAAGCAAGAATCAATTGTTACAAGTTCAAGCATCCTAATCTTTAAAAAAAAAAAAAAAAAAGGTTCAAGCATCCTCAGACATGCATATTTACAAGTTTTTAAAACGCAATTAAAATTGCGTTAAGATTCTTAATATCACATATAAAATTGCAGTCAAATTAATATGAATGCAATTGCAAAGACATAAGAAATGAATATATATATATATATATATTGGCAGGAGTCAAGGACAAAAGTCTTCATGATAGCTACAATTACGGTCAGCCAGTATATTAAAAATTTAAAACCTTATGCATGTGTTGATCAACATACCAACACAAATTTATAGTTCGAAATACACTTACCAATATACAAGAATAAAGATCAAAATTGCATATTACTTAAATATTTAATTTTGATAATTCACTTAATTGTAATTGTACAATCTCCTCTTATGAAATGGTACTATATATATTACCTACGTCCATACCTTAATCATGTTTACTTGAGAGATTTAATTGAACATGAAGGTGCTGCATATCTAGCTGAGAATCTACGACACGGTTCTTCGTCGTCCTCCATCAAACCTTCATCAAAGTTCTGAGAATAGCTTAAAGGATCATAACCAGAACCACCAGTTGATTTGTTGCAAGTGTTTTTTCTCTTTGTCCAAGGAAGCTTCAATTTGAAACATCCCCAACATGAAAGTGTACAAATTCTAGGAGGTGATGAATTTTTCTCCATTAGTTTGAGAAAGCTTCATGGAAATTAAACTTCAATAGATCCCTTTGATTTTTGAGTGTGTGGTAGAGAATATCAATAGTACGTGTTATAATTTATGAAATATTTTGGTCAAAAGATGATAAACTTTTGGGGTTGAAAAAGATTGTATGAAAATGAAGAATCTATGTTTGTCGTTTTGAATGGATCAGTTGTATGGAAAAAGAATCTCACACTGCAATGATACAGTAAAAATTTCATTAAATGGGTAAAGTATGGTGGGCTCACAACAGTTTGCATGGAATCAGGAAGTACAAAAAAATAGCTGATCAGAATCAGAACTCTTTCCGTATTCAATCATAGGTTAATAATTGAGGACATTTAATGTTTAGACTAGTTATTAACCTGGACATTTATGAAATGGATAACCAAATGAGGGTTGAGTTTGGCAAAAGAGGTTGGTTATATGGCCAAAAAAAAAAAAGATATTAGTTATGTGCCCAACCATATTTAGAATTTAATTTAGGAGAGACTGCCTTTAAATGTTTTCATTAACAAGTTAAAATATATATATTGCTACTAAAAAGAATCACCCATAAAAGAGAATACAAAAATTAAGCAATGCTCAAAGAGACAAGAGGGTTAAGCCACCAGGTATGATAGTCATAAACAAAAGCAATATTTTATGCGTTAAACCACAAAAAAAAATTAGCTTAATTTTTTCTATCAACTGAAGAGCGATGCTCTCCTTGTTCTTAAAAATTCTATCAAAAAAATGTTGAAAGGCTCCTCAAACAAGTGCACATGTGATGTAGGTTCATTAAAAAAATGTGATAGTAGTTTTTTAATTCACTCTTACATACA
>Ga0315913_1006356_pt1 | contig 14297 bp, 4 predicted proteins | sample MpolsnodulesMG_FD_207736 | JGI IMG/M metagenome (GOLD analysis project Ga0315913, IMG submission 207736) | Medicago polymorpha root nodule microbial communities from Los Angeles, California, United States - small nodules | ecosystem: Host-associated > Plants > Roots > Nodule | place: USA... | reverse complement strand
AGTTCATTGTAATTGTTTTCTCAAAGAATCTATTGGCTTGTGGAAATGGCCATTGAAATTATGAAGAGACCAGAATCTTTTTTAAAACTTAATACAATAAAATTTAATCAAATACGGTGGGGGCTACCTCTCAACAAAAAGAAAAATCAAATAAAGGTAATGCTCCTTCTTTTTTTTTTTAGTTTTCATTTTGGGGTTTTTTAATCACACCAAGGAAACCAATAAATTTTATTACTTTAATTGATTTTCTTTTTATCTTTTTCTTATAAAACCCATGTTAAATTGTTATCTCATTCTTTCTATTTCTCTCTTTGATAAATAATAAAGTGTAATATTGACAAAACAATTATTATTTTTGAATTTGCATCGCCACCTGTGTGAAAAATAAGTAAGTGTTCCTACATTTTCGTGAACAATCTGTAAGAGTGCATGTATTCCATGTTCCAAAAAAAAATCATACTCTCATGAACCAGCTTCTTTGCCAACTATTAAAGAAAATCAATTATTAATTGATAAAATATATGCACTCTTACATGAAAATTTGTGAAAACAGTGGACACTATGACCAGGTGAAAGATCAATTTTATATGCCCTCAAGAAACCAAATGTGTGGGTGAAAAAGCGAAAGAATTAGATAGTTTATGTTTTAAGCTTTGGTACACTCGCAAAGTTATATCAAAAAATGGGGCAGAAATTATTGTGGATAAGGAGTGGTAGAAAGATATTGTGGAGGACGTAATTATAGACTACCAGGGTTTTGTTCAATGACATTAATAGCAATGTTCCACAAATCGAGTGTTAACTCGCCGAGTTTACGTTTTTAGGTACCAAAATCGTGTCAACTCGGAGGTAAACTCGATTTCTGGTAAAATCGGAATGTTTGACGAGTTTGACTCGAGTTAACTCGGTCAAACTCGGTAAACCTGGGTAAAATCATGTAAATTCGGGTAAACTCGAGTAAAATCGGAATATAAGTCTAATTTTTTTTTGATAGTTTTATTAACAACTTTAGAAACTTGTGAAACTTGCCTTTTTGGATGGTTAAGACTTAAGAGACTTATGATTTTGCAAGTTTATTTTGTATTTTGATGTTTAGTTGAACATAATGCTTTATTATGCTGGCTGAAAACCTTTATAATTTAGTCATATTTTGCACTATTAGACTATTTACAATATTATATTAGTTTACATATGTGATGTAAATAATAAATATATATTATTTAATTTTAATTTTAGGTAAACTCGTACGAGTTCTCGAGTCGAGTTTATCTGGGCAAAACGAGTTTAGGTAAACTCTCGAGTTGTAAAACATTGATTAATAGATCTATGAGTTTTTGTTTGTGGATTTATAATTATGTCTATCAACGATGACTCATTTAAGACCATTCTAAAGGATTGGTTTGATATTAATCTAGATTTTGCAATGATCGATGTGATGGTAAGTTATATAATTCAAGGGCGAATTTGCTTCATTCAATGACAAATTTTCTATCAAAAAAGTTTGTGGAAAAAATTCACTTTTCAAAATTTTTGATCAAATTTGTCCCTGTAAACGTGAAATGGAAGCTGATTTGGAACTCCATGTCACCGGTTACGTCGCACATGTTATAAAAAAAAAATTAATTTCACACGTCAACAAAAACTAAATTGATTGAGCATTACAATATTGAAAAACGTTCTAGTTATTTCGATTAATTCAAAGAGAAAATTGATCGATTGGTCAAAATTTGAGAACGAACAAACGTATTCACTTAAATATTTTTTTTTTCTCTAGAACCTTTCTAGAATGACAGATTTAAAGTATCACCTATTAAACAATGCTGCAATCACATAGCATTCTAATAATTCAATATTATTGAACAAAAAACTCAATCATAGCACAAGTCTAACGTAAAAAAACTCTAAAACCACAAATGTTGTTCAATGACAACCAAATAATAACAATATGTGAAATTTTGACAACACATTGACTTTTCTCAAAAACTCCACTATTATCCCTATGCACCCGCACTCTAAAGAAATAGTATAAGAGAGGATAGGAAAATCAAGTATTAGCTTAAATTGTATCTATCGTGTGTATTTTGTACAAAGAATTTGAATCAGTATATTTAGACTTAAACTCCCTCTTTTTTTTCTTTCTTCTTTACCACACTAGGCTATGTGGAACTTGTTTTAAGATATTTCATTCCAATCAACTTCAACACTGATTATCCTTCATCAGCCTGGGTTTTGATCACAAAAAATAGCAAAATGAATTGGATTTTGTCATTCGTCTATGTTGATGTGAACTATATATCCTTCACGTGTAATTAAAGAGATTAATCTCTCAAATCGGATAGACAATTTGTGTCTTTTTCGATTAATAAATTTGGCTTCCTAGTTAATATCAACAATTTAGTTTAGTTTCAAACTTATAAAAAAAACACCTTAAACCCGGTAGATATATAAGTATATATGTTACATAAGAATGGGCTGTTAAAAATAAGATGAGCATCGTTAATTTGAGGTTTTTCTTTTGAGGTCCATTAATTTGAGGTTAAAATGTATATTATCTCTTTATACCAAAAAAAAAGTATATTATCTTTATTTGTTATCTTTCACTCAAAATACATTTAGTCTTTTATCTTTTAAAAGATTTTTATTTTCTATCCTTATAAAGTTATACAAAGTGATCCTTTCTATTCTCCTTTAACTTTTGTGGTAAAAACTTTTGACGTGAGATTTACCCTATATATAATCATCCCACAAGGTCATTCGTCTCAACTCTGACATAGCAAATGGTCTTTATGATTGGAGTGAATACCCTCCACCACTCTTTCTCACAGAAAGGAAAATATTCATGCTCAACTGCATAAGACCCTTGTTAAAGACAAAACTTTAACATGCATGCATAGGTGGACCCCCCATGCAGTAGGCATTTATCTAATTACATTTTCCCTATAAATATTAGGCTCTACTAGTTCCAACTACATGTAAATAAGGTTGGATACTTAAATTTTGATGTCTACTCTAAACAGGTATCAAGCTTTCAAGATCTAAGAATGTCTTTTATTGTCTTTAAATATCCTTTAATTTTTTTGGTATTGTAATTTATGTTTCATGTCAAAACTTTTATGTTTCTTTTCAATCTTACTTTCAAAAAATGAATTCCAAGTATTTGTTTTTATATAGACAAAATGACAATAGTTGATGAAAACTTAAACTCATAAATGGTGGAGCTAAGATTTGAACCCTGATCACCGTGTTCGATCTAACAATTTGAAACAAATCTTTTAACTTTCAAGTGTTTTTTTATATATATATTTGAGTCCTTTATTTTTCAGCAAACTTTTCATTTCATGTTGTTTATTTTCGGTCATATCTTATATTTTTAAGATTCAAGTCCATTTAAGTTCATTGTCGAGTTATTTTCAATCATTTACGTTCGTGTCTTTGATTTCCCTGCAATTTTATTCCCTGCATCAATGTGTTGGTTACGCCCTTCAAGATTCCTCACAAAACTTGCACCTTTGTTTGGTCAAGACATTTTGTGAACGGCACATTCACATGCGGGAGAAGATCTGCTATAGTGGAGAGTCCTGTGGGATCTCAGCCACTCATTTTTTTTCACTAGACTCTATAAAAAATATTAAAAAGTAATTTAATAGTTGAGATTGTCACTGGACCGAGTGCAGTGAAAAAGTCACTGGAGAGAATCCTTGTCCTTCACGCGCACCTAAGGTCGTCTAAGTTACCAATTAAAATCATTCAAACTCCTATGATCACACTGATCAAACACTCCTTTGTGGTAGGTTTGACGAATTTCATAATTAATTAACCAAAAGTTACCGTAAACAACCCTATTATATTTAGTTGCTTATTATTAAAATTTTAAAAAATTAATACTTTGAGGATATTCATCGACACAAATGTAATATTCAATCATTTGTCTTTATATATCAGTAGAAAAATATGATTAAAGTAGATTATGTGAATAGTGTATATTCAAACTATGTTGATCATTTTATGACGGAGAGAGTAAAAAACTTTTATCTTACAGACACTTGGGAATTCATATTCCATCCCGTTAGAGGGATCCCACATGCATTCACGTATTTGGAACATAAACCAATTTTAATTTTGTTTGTATAATTAAAAATATCATATTTTAATTTTCACCGTCTAATCTCGATTAGGTGACCATTGATGTCTCGAATGCAAGAGAATATTGATTGTAGGGGAACCGAGTCTATGTACACACATATATGATATACTCATTTGTTCCCTTTTTTTAATATATATTTTACTATAAAAAATTATTTCTATTTATTTGTCATTTTTAAAATTTAATATAACTTTATTTATTATTTTGTCAATAGTACTTTTAACTATTTACGATGGAGAAAGAAATAATTGGTTGAAAATAATAAATATTTAGTGATAATGTAGAAGGGAAAGAATGATGAATTATGTTATCAAAACTAAACAAAAATTATTAATATTGTTTATGTAAAAATTACTTTTATGTAATTTAGTGGCTAGAAATTCACCTTTAAAGTGAATAAGCAGTGAATCCGAAGTTTGAACTCCAACTTTTATATATAATGAGTTGTTCCTACCAACTGAGCTATGCAAGGACTATATAAATTACTTTAAAACGACAACTGAAAAATAATGGTATTTGGTTGTTATAGTGGAATGTGTTTAGATATTTGTCGATGACATTGAGTAATGTGTTGGAAAATAAACACCGAGGATAATAAGATTAGATTTAACTAGGTGATTAAACTCAAGTTGTCAACCTCTTAAAAAAATCAAGTTGTTAATGAGCTCTCAAAGGACGAATCGTATGAAAGAATTGAGTTCGATTTGAAATGAAACATTTATTAATCATGTTTTGCTTACCCATCAAGGTTTAGTTACCTTCCGATCAAACCTTGAATTAACATGATTTCCTCACTCTAGGAATCATAAGGTTAAAGGAACAAATTTTATCAAGATCCATGGCTAATCCTGCAAGACCCCTATTATTCAAACAAAATGCCTTAACTAGAACTGTACCTAGAGGAAGGAAATAATTAGGTTCAATGATTTGGTCTCATGATCAAGTAAATAGATTGGATGAATAGGTCGATTAAATTAATTAGTTAAAAGTTGTATATAGTTAAGTAGTGGATTCTTGGCTGATCGTTGGCATTTAACAACAACAACAACCAAAATTATCCCATTAATTAGGGGCGGCTACATGGAAATTGGTAAAATTTAACATAACTTATTTTTACAAACTATATATCGAAATGCACATAATTTTCTAACATTGTAAATAAAAAAAAACATAAATTTGCTTACCCAAATTCGATTGTGCTGACTACATAATTTTCCTAGCTATAACTTAACACTTAAATGAGTCGTGCTCGTGAGCTTAGCTCAGTTGGTATGAACAATGCAGATATTTTTTATCTTACAAAGTCAATCAGGTTCTAACTTCCAATGCTTGTTTTCCTAAATTTGAGTAATTCAAAGGACCTATAAGCAATCATCATTCTCTGTTTAGCAATGTGAGTCCAACTGAGATACTAGTCGTTATGGTTTACGAGTCTTACCGTTAATGGGCTCTTTAGAATTTCCAAATTTTCACAATATTTTATTTTCCATTGACTTAGAGAACAAATTTCGCACCCTAAAATCGTTTTGGAAGGGCACGTTTCATATTTTACGTTTAGATGTGTACTTCTTGACAAAAACTTTTTTTTTTTTTTTTTTAAATCTAAAATACACTTTCAAAATCATATGTATCACGAGAATGGTTTAGTTGCAAAAGAAAAACAATACTACCTTTTTTATTCTTTAAAAAAAAAAATACTACCTTTTTATTTTCTATTTGGCATAGTAACCTTCTAATGTGCATGTAAAGGCACAATCATCGTTTTGTATATTAGTTGGGGTACCCGTTGTACCTCTATAATTATTTTTCTTTAAAAAAAATGATGTTTATGAAATATAAGGAATTGATAAAGTTGTTAGTTCTATTATTAATTTATAACGAAATAATAATGTGGCTCGTGCTAACAGTAAACTTGAGATGCAGCCATTAAATATATTAGACTAACCTTAAACAGAATACACATAGCCTATGTTTGGAACATAGGAAACGAAAAGAAAATATTGAGGCAAACACACACACACGTGATGGATAAAGTTAGAAGAGACGTCTGATTGCGAAGAAGGTCTGCTATTTGAGTGTTGTTTATTGCTACAACCTAGTGTGAATAACAGGTGGTCTTGAAAGTTTGATCACAACGACAAATATACTATGAATGGAGTTGTTTATTTGGAACAATGTGTCATTATTTGTTTGGAGATTTTTATTCGATCGCTTAGCAGCGAAGGATAATTTGTACATTAGTGAGATTTTACATCAACTTTGCATCAATGGGTGTGGAGTTGAAAATACTTTATCTCTTTTTTTTTTGTCTTGTATCATAAAGATTGGATGAAAACTATGCAATAGTTAGGTGTTTGTTTATTGTACGTTGCTAAATTGTGTAATCATCCTTTTGATAATAAAGGGATCAATATTGAGGGGATTTCTATTAAGGAAAATTCTATGGTGAAGTCATGAACATGACTTTTTTAGTAAAGTTAACACTATAACATAAAAAATGTAATGATTAACACCTCACTGTTTGTACAATGACATCATAAGTTTAGTCCTCATAGTATCATCAATTAATCAGATTAATAAGACTACACTTAATATATTTTTATCCTACCTTGTTATAAGCGTAACACCCCACAAAGTGTAACACTTAAAACTATCACATAATATCATCAACTCTGTTTGCATGTTAAAGATTCCAACGATAAAATAGTACCTGTAAGTCCAAGATGTTGCAAGCATTACTAGATGAATTACTATTGATCATTAATCAGTAATCAATAATTTAAAAATGAACCAAACATTAAAATCAAAGTTAACTTTTTCAAAAAAGTCAGTTTCCTAACTGCACCGTAGAAGCTCCCTTGAACTAATTCATTCTTGATATTAAATAACCATTTAAAATGAAATACTTCCTCCATCTCATATTATGTGTTTCATTTTGAAATATTTGTGTGCTATCATATAGATATTTTAGTTTTAATATATTATTTTATATTAAAATTTGGTATACATATCACTTTCTTAAAAGTTTGACTATTTCAAATGAGAAATATAATAAGAAGCATAGCTAGTATAAACAAAATAAGATGCATCACATAAGCCAGGTCATACCTTTTACTTTTCTTTAAAACTGAAAATTCAACCTATCAGTGTGTCATGTAGGCCACACACTTTTTCTTCGTACACTTGCCCTGTAACGGAAGAAACTAGAGCTAGAAATAGAATACGTTAGTTAAGTTTGACTTATTTTTGCTAAAAAAAAAAAGGGTTTAACTTATTTGATTCCATTGAAGACCCAAAAACATTTTAAAAGTCAAGATTTCAAGATCTAGATCTAGTCAGAGATAAGCACTTTTACAAATATTGTTACGGTAAAGAGATAAGGCATGATAAACACCTTAATGTCAACCAACCAAGTTTTTAGGCATGATAGTGCAACGTTATACACAATTTATTTCTTTGTATACGTTATATTGGTTTATAACTTCTAACAGTAATAAACTATGTTTATCTTTTTACCAAATTTGTTTAAACTATTGCGTTCTTAAAAGCAAATTTGTTTAAGGGTAAGACTGAAATAATGAAGAGTCCTCAGAAAATTATATATTCTATTTTTATACAAGATTTCAAAAAAAAGACAATTTTAAGGGTAAAACTGAACTATGGCTCTCAAAAAAAAAGACAAGATTTCAAACTTTTTATATTTCTTAAGCCAATTTTTTTATATAAATAGAAAATCATATATTCTATTTATATAATGTGAATTAGTTAGCCAATTTTTTTCCTATCCTTTTTACTAGCACCTAGCTTCTTATAGTTCTTATGATCATACACACATATATATGAGGATATAGATTGATAATATATGTAGCATAAAATAATTGGATGTTCATTTAATTTTGTGTTACTAATCAGATTGAAGAAAAATCAGAGAGGGACAAGAGAATTGATGAGTGGCTTCCAATTACATCTAAAAGGAATGCAAAATGGTGGTACTCAGCTTTTCACAATGTCACTGCTATGGTTGGAGCTGGTGTTCTAGGTCTCCCCCATGCCATGGCACAACTTGGATGGTATATTTCAATTCAAACCCAAATTGCAGTGTAGCATGAGTTTTTTTCTATTAAAAATATCTTGTTTATATTTAAGTATGTTTTAATTCCTTAATCTTATAAGATTTTTTTTTAATCCATCTAAGTTTTCTGAGTGTTACTCACGCCGTCTCATATTATATGTTTCATTTTTGTTTTCAGTAAAAATTATGTCTCATTTAGAATGTGCACATTTGTTCTCGTGAGTTTGACTCAGTTGGTAGAGACAATGCATGATATATGCAAGTGTTACTCAATGTATAATAAGGGCACAAGTTAGCATGACCCTTGTTTTGAGTTAATATGTGAAGTAACTAAACTCAAAGTTATTCCTGAAATTAATTGATCTCTCCTTTTTGAGCTTGTTTCAATTCCTTGCAAGATTTTTTTTTCTTCAAATGGTAATATTAAAAGTTTAGGTATAACCCTACTAAATATTTGAGAATCATAATGTATTGTGCAGGGGTCCAGGTATAACCCTACTTGTTCTTTCATGGATCATCACATTCTACACACTTTGGCAAATGGTTGAGATGCATGAAATGGTTCCAGGAAAACGTTTTGATAGATACCATGAACTAGGTCAACATGCCTTTGGAAAAAAATTAGGTCTTTATATTGTGGTGCCTCAACAACTTATAGTAGAAGTTGGTGTTAACATTGTTTATATGGTCACTGGGGGAACATCATTGCAAAAGTTCCATGATATTGTGTGTCCAAGCTGCAAAAAGATAAAGTTGACCTATTTCATTATGATATTTGCTTCAGTTCACTTTGTGTTGTCTCATCTCCCTGATTTCAACTCAATTTCTGGTGTGTCCTTGGCAGCAGCAGTCATGTCCTTCAGGTATAAAACTTTTTTTTTTTATTTTAAATATTTTCAATCAATGATAATTCTCAAGTTATTAATTTTTTGGATCGAGATCTGTTGTAGTTAATGTAGCATACACTTTCACGCTATAAGCGATCTTCATCGCTGATTTGACACTAGACAGTTTATATTATACATTTAAGTTTCACACAAATAACTGAACTCATCTCTCGACTCAGATCGAGCAGTCGAGATGTGGTACTACATGATGTAGTTGTTGTGCCTAATCCAAATCCAAATTTTCTAGTTGCATGAGAAAAATACTACGAAGATTGCACGATTGTTAGGCTTGGCAATGGGGCGGGGTGGAGACAAATTTTACCTTCCCCGTCCTCATACCCTACTCTCAAATACTTACATATGTTACCCTATCTATACCCAATGGGGATGAGAAATCAAATCTCATCCCCATCTCCAACGGGTTCGGGTATCCCTGCCCCATCCTCATCCCCGCATTGGATAATTTTTTTTCAATTAAAAAAGAAGTATTTTTCATCCCCGGACTCAATGTTGTAATACATTATCCAACAAAGAGATGATAGCGATCAGTAGCTATGGTGATGGAGAAGAGAGAGGCCGAGGGTGTGAGATGTGGAAGGAGAAGTTAGAGAAGTGAGTGTCGTATGAAAGATTGAGATATTGATTATGTGAGTGAAATGATTTATGATTTAAGTTTCTATTTATATAAAAGGGATAATAAATTGATTTTTTTACATTTGAGATGGGTACTTATTTCCCCATTACACATCGCGTACTCGTATTTTGAAATCGGAGAAAACTCAATCCCATACCCAAACTCAGTCATAGCGGGAAAAACCTGTCAATTTGGATTTGGTTCGGCGGGTACTCACGGGTATGAGCTTTGTTTCCATGTCTAACGGTTGTATACCATATTTAGAAATCAAGTTTGAAATACTACTTGAAATAGGAGCATTTTGATCTTCATATAGTACTAGACAACATGTTAATTTAAACTTTGGTATTTGCATTTTTCTACAGCTACTCTACAATTTCCTGGGCTGCTAGTCTAGATAAAGGAAAACAAGAAAATGTACAATATGGATATAAGGCACATAGTACTGCAGGAACAGTCTTTGACTTCTTTAATGCACTTGGCACTATTGCTTTTGCCTATGCTGGACACAATGTGGTGTTGGAGATCCAAGCAACAATCCCATCCACACCAGAGAAACCATCCAAGGTTCCAATGTGGAGAGGAGTTGTTGTTGCATACATTGTTGTTGCTTTGTGTTACTTCCCTGTTGCTCTTATTGGTTACTGGATTTTTGGAAATGAGGTTGATGGTGACATCCTCATATCTTTACAGAAACCTGCATGGCTTATTGCAACTGCTAACATGTTTGTTGTTATTCATGTGATTGGAAGCTATCAGGTAAAATTTTGTTTCTCTTATTTTATAGACTTTTGGAAAACTTATGCTATTGATAACTAGGTAAAATACACTTTGTGTTTCTTTAAGATTTTTAATTGTATCAAATCAGTCATCTGATCTTTTCTCGTCACACATAGGTCATTTAAGTTGTATTATGTATATATGAGAAATTCTATCAACGCACATTCTAATACACAGTTTTCAATACACTCTTTTTGATTGGTTAAAATGCACATGGAACCCAACAAATTTATTTGGGACCCACATGATTTGGTGGGACTCATGTAAATTTGAACCAATCAAAAAAAATGTATTGAAAAGTGTGTGTTAGAATGTGTGCTCTTAGCATTCCTCATGTATATATTGTTATCCTTACCACACATTATGTTACAAAAATACACATATAGTGTTATGTTACTAATATGGTAGGTACAAAGTTGGTCACTTATCTTAGAAGCACCCTTTTTCCATTTTATATTTGTACCCCTTGCCCATTTCAAAAATAAGTTAAACCATTTAGGGCAAATATTATCTTAGAAAAAAAGGCTTAATTACACTTTTGACTCTTTAAGTTTTTTAAAGTTGTAATTTTGACTACCTAAAAAATCAACTCTTTCCAAGCCCCCTAAGTTTACTTTCTGTTACAATTTTAGCCCTTCATGGCAATTTTAGCCCCCTATGTTTACTCTCCAGGCCCCTTAATTTCGAATCAAAAAGTAAACTTAGGGGACTAAAATTACAACAGAAAGTAAACTTAGGGGGATTGGAAAGAGTTGTTTTTTTAGGGGGCCAAAATCAGTACTTTGGAAAACTTAGAGGGCCAAAAGTGTGATTAAGCAAAAAGAAAGAAAAAAAAAAGAGGAATAGATCATGTAAAGCTAGAGGCATTCGTCGTTTAATATACCAAAATCTCATTGGTTCATTCTCCAAATTATTTTTCTTTTGCACAATATTTATCCCAAATTACCTAAGAAATCTAAAATGGGAAATAGTCATACATAGGAGATGGAAAAGGGGTACATGATAAACGGTAACAATTTGTGTACTTTTGTAACAAAAAAAATATGTGAAAAGAGTAAAAATTTAAATATAATAGGACTTAAAATACTGGTATGTGAGATAAAATAAACTTAAAAGACCAATCTAATACAACTAAATAACTTAAGATTGTATGATGTGTTTTGCTCAATAATTATAAACGATTATTTTTGGTTTGAGGAGTGCTAGTAATATGCTCTAAAATATTCTTTCCAGCACACATTTTTTTCTATAAGTACAATTCAAATGATTTCCACTAAATCATGCAAGTTCCACATAACATGTGTTCTTGCGTTATTATTTTGGTGAAGTCAACTAAAATATCTTAATTTTATTGTTTTTTATGATACAGATTTATGCAATGCCTGTGTTTGACATGATTGAAACCTTGTTGGTGAAGAAAATGAACTTTGAACCAAGTACAATGCTTCGGTTTATTGTGCGTAATGTATATGTTGGTAAGTAATCTCTATGTATGGGAAATAATTTATTATGTCAATTTTTTCAAATATTTTTACTCTTGTTTGATGCAATGACAATATTTTTTTGTTCCCTTTTCAGCATTCACAATGTTCATTGCTATTACATTCCCATTTTTCGATGGCCTTCTAGGATTTTTTGGAGGGTTCGCTTTTGCTCCAACAACATATTTTGTAAGCCATTAACAATTGATAATTTCAATATAATAAATTTTCTAAGGAATATTAAAATTATCATTGCTTATTGATTTTATTGAATTTCCAGCTTCCATGTATCATGTGGCTTTCAATCTACAAACCAAGAAAATTCAGCTTGTCATGGTGGGCTAATTGGGTATGTATATTTGACCTTTGATTTTGTTTCAAGTTCTTTTTTTCATATAATTCATCATTTTTAAGCTAATATTTAATGTATTTTACTTCACTTATTCCAGATATGCATTGTGCTTGGCATATGTTTGATGATTTTATCTCCTATTGGTGGATTGAGGACAATCATAATTAAAGCTAAGACCTACAAGTTTTACTCATAGACTCCTTCTCCATTTAAAGCAATAATGGAAAGGTGTGATATGATCATACATATAAGAGAATGTATCAATTGCAGTTGTTTTTTTGAATAAAAAATGTATAGAATATTTAGTTTGTATACATTGATGGTATAAAACTTTTTGTATTCAATCATGTCGTGTTAGGTAGATATATTTTTGGAATTTTATTATGTAAAAAAAATTACATCAATAGTTATTTCAAGCTATTCTATATTATTTTCACATCAATAGTTTCTTCCCAGTTGTATTTCTTTTCTTGTTTTTGTTTCTCTTTGTAACTATTGTTCAGACCTTACTGTATTTCCTTGGTACATCTTGTGTCGGGAATAACGCTTTGATGTGGTAATATATTTCATTTTTGCATCTTAAAAAAAATTTATATTTTTGAAATCAAATTTTTTTATGCAAAAGATGACATGCAAAGTCATCACTAAAGGAATGTGATGCCAGTCCAGATGGTACCACACCAGAATAATAATATTAACATAAGAGATATAACCAAAGTACAAAGATGAATGGGAGGGTCTAAACTCGAAGCCCAAAAAAATCAACCAAATATAAGACTAAATTATTAATATTTCTAAATAATTATGAGGTGAAAAATAGTGGGAGATTACTCCGCCAAGTTATTTGCACAAGCATTATCATCCTATACATGTGAGATATTTTTTGAGCAACATGTTAGACTTTTTTTTTTGTCGGGTAGTCTAGTGGTTCAAATCCAGACTCCTGCATATAATAATGTATTGTCCTACCAATTGTTAGCTATACTCACAGGACAACATGTTAGATATTTTAAATCTCGTGGTATTCGATAAATTACAATAATTAAGTCATCTATTGACTAAATTTAAAATAAATCTATGGACTAAAATGGAGCTGATGTCTCTGACAATTTCCCAAGTCGTATATCCAAAAGAAGCAAAAGAAACTTTATTAGTGTTGAACAAGTGACTTCAAATACAAAAGGGGGTAAATTGTGATATTTAAAACGTTTAAAAAATAGAGACTTAAAAAATATTATAACAAAAAAAAAACAAAGTACTTCTAAAAGTTTCCAATAAACACCAAAAATAGAGATATTAGTGTAAAATAAATAACTAATAAAGTAAAAGAGATAAATGGAAAAGAGAAAAGATACAAGTTTATTCTAGTCCGGCCCAAAACAATAGTATCTGCGTCCAGTTCCAAAGGAAAAGCACCTGAGATTTTAACTAACCAAATTTTTAATATAGGATGAGCTATATAAGACGAGAACTCTTCAAACAAAACTATCATTTGTAGAAGAGTTTCTAATATCACCTCTTTTGAAACCTTGAGATTATACCCAAAATATTACAAATAAAAGAAATAAGAGATTATACCCAAAATATTACAAATAAAAGAAATAAAAGATTATACCAAATGTATAGATATAAAACAAATTGAAGCACAAATTCATAATACAACTCAACTATGTAGTATAAAAGGGTCTAAAAAAATACGAGTGTAAAAATAATAAGAGTGATGAATAATTTTTTGTTATATTATAAAAAATATAAGTATAGATACTGTATATAAAGAAAATAACTCATTTCAACTCTTTTGGGGTGACTTTTTCTCTTTTCAAAATTACCCCCAACTTTCAATAGAAATAACACATAACAAGTAGATAAGAGTAGATTTAAATATTAAAATAAAATTATAACAAACACGATATAAGTGTGTGTGTGTGTGTGTGTGTGTCTATATAT
>Ga0315913_1006355_pt1 | contig 14298 bp, 13 predicted proteins | sample MpolsnodulesMG_FD_207736 | JGI IMG/M metagenome (GOLD analysis project Ga0315913, IMG submission 207736) | Medicago polymorpha root nodule microbial communities from Los Angeles, California, United States - small nodules | ecosystem: Host-associated > Plants > Roots > Nodule | place: USA... | reverse complement strand
TATATAAATTTAATCTGATTCAACCCGATTAAATTTATAATAATTAGCCTTTGAAATTATTATTGTTGGATAGATTTTTTATTTTACAGGTGTCATTATTTTAGTTTTTAAAGTGACCGAGTCAATCTGATTCAATCCGGTTAAATAACTATATAAATTTAATCTAAGACCGAGTCATCTAACCGAGTCATCCGAGTGGTTCCGGTTCAGTCATGCGGTTCGACCAATGACTCAGTGGTTCGACCATTGACCCAGTGACCCAGTACCCCTGCCGAGTCGATGACCGAGCCGAGTTTAAAACTATGATATGGGGTGACTAACTGTTCCATTTTATTCAACCTACCTTTCGTTATCTTTGTATTGACACTTTTATTATTTTCTGCGATATCATACAAAGGAAATCAATTTTTCTGTTTGCAGAATATGATAATGTAGGTTCCACTAGAGTTAAAGGTTTTAAGGTGGTCCTTGCATGGGAGGGGTATAATTAGTTGTTTGATTCCACGAAAGTGACACAATTCAAGTAACACCTTTATTTTCTTCACAAAGTTACCTGTTTAACTAGGTTCGCCTACTCTAAGAAGGTGTAATAATATTCTGTACTAAAAGAGGAGTTATATTTAGACTTTTTGTGAACTTTAAAGACCTAATGAGAGAAGACTTAGCAATTATGCGGGAAAAAATATGTCCTTTAAAATATATGTAAAAAATAATGGAATTTTTATGGTATAAATTCTTGAAGGGACCAAATATTAATAAACAAAAATATTTTTATAACTATTTGAGGCACCATATTTAGCTAATCAATTCATGTTAATTCTCTTAATTTCGTATATCATGTTTAGGGAGAATACGTGGATTTAGAATAAAGCAGTTTTCGTGTTCTAGATGTGAAATCAGCCAATTTCCAGTCAAAAAATAAAAAACAAATGGTCTTGAGGCACTTTTAATATGCTGGGTCGACTAATTACTAAAGGTTAAACCTTCTTTTAAAAGAAAGTGATCGAGGATAAGTGCAAACTTTTGTGCATTTTGCGTGGAGAGCATTGAATTCATTCTCTACACTTTTATTTTTCACACGTTTTTTTTACTACTGATTAACTTGGTAAATGTCCCGGTCAAAAAGGATTTGGTAAATGTTAGCTTTTTTTTACTACTGATTAACTTGGTAAATGTCCCAGTCAAAAAAAACTTGGTAAATGCTAGCACATTCTGTTAGGCGGAGTTTGTGGATCATGAGAAATGAAGGTGGTTGCTATATTAGATTTGAATTACGTTCATATTTATGACCTAGTATGTGAATTCACGTGAAAATTCTTATTATATTGGAGAAATTCTAATATGGTCCCAGGACCAAAGAAATAGTGTTTGGTTACACACATGAAGAAGTATTTTTTAATAATAAAGAAAAATTGATAAAAAAGATGATTGAGTATTTTGAGAAGAATCTTTTTATGTGTGTGTCCAAACATTATTGATTTAGTTTTATGACCATGGAAGAATACATCATGTATTATAGGGAAAAGATAAAAAGTGATGTTAGGTCTAAGGATGTAAATATTTACCAACATAATTAAAGACAATCTTGACACAAAGAATGAAAAATGGCATAAATATAAAAGAAACATAATACTATATTATAAACAAGGCAATAGTACAATTCATCGAAAATACATTTTTTTGAGAGCAATATATCGAAAATATATATAATACTAGATTATAATACATGCCTGTCTTTAAAAAAAAAAACAAAAAGAGATTAATATATGTAATATATTTATTGTAAAAAATTTATACTTATTTTTCTAGGACAACAAATTTATACTAATAGTTATTTTACGGGAAAATTATATAATTATTATGACTTAAAACTTGTCATGATAAAACACAAATTAACCATAGCCAAGTTTAAGTAATAATATATTCATTGATGAGTTCTTCTATTTTATATCAAGCGCTGCTAAATCTTAAGTATAATAATCTGTATGAGGCTGAGGAATTCTGTCGAATTGGAGCAGTGTTCCATTGAGTTGGTACGTTTAGGGTGATAGCTTTAAGCAATCTTACGCTCAGGTGACCAAAAAAGCAAAGATTTAGAGATTTTTGTGTAAAGAATGTGTTCTTTGCATTAGGTATTTATACAAGAGTAATGTTATACATAGCGACAACTTTTTTCATGAAATTTCATGATATATACATGTAATCATCTAAAGAGACAATTATGAGAATGGACCGTTGTAGAGTAAATCCAAACCGTTAAACAGCGGTTTTCAGTGGTTGAATTTAGAGAAACCATTTGAAGAGTATTGAGTGTCTTATAGCGTTATATATTGTGGGAATCATGTGTCATGTGTAACAGGTCGAAGGTAATTTAGGTAATTTAGGAATGGATTGTGAGGTGATGATTGCTCTGATTTATAAACATTTGTTTATGTCATCTCTTATATAATGTGCAACTCTTTAACACACCCCTTACGCACAAGACTAGTCATCTGACACGTAGATATAAATAGTGCGCGATCTGATAGCGGAAATCTCATAACAAATAACCCAATAAATCTTGAATTAGGCTCTGATGCTCCTTCGTCTCATTTTAATTGTCACTTTTGTCTCAAAATATTCGTCACATTAAAATATCAATGCAACATTTTTTATTTTCCCACTAATATACCTTTATTTATTGAATTTCACTTCATTTAACTATTATGCTAATTACAATTAGTAAGAGTATTTTAGTAAATTAGTCATATTTTATCACTAAAATCAACTCAACTAATGATTTTTTTTAAAAAAACCACACAACTCTAAAACGATTATTAAAATAAAGCGGATAGAGTATCATTTTAAAAATTGTTGTTGAGCCAATTACAATTTTACAAAATTGATTTTTAAGGGGAATATTGTCTCAATTTATAAACTTTTGTTCATGTATTCTTTATCCAAAGTAAAAGATTTAACAATGACAGATAATGATATATTAGAGGAAAATATTAAATATTTGCAAGAATTATATGTACTATAAAATCAAAATTGTGCAGTTTGTGCCCACTTTCATTTGATGGGAGAACGTGATAATGGTGTGCAATGCAGATATTATTGATGGTACTACAGTTTTGAATGTTGACCGATAGCAAGCGTAACAAAATCAAATCAAAATGCCGTATAGTTACATACATCTACACCAGATTTCCCGCATCCGTACTATAGGACAACCTTGTTTAAGGCAGGCCAGCGCGGATACCGTTCTGGAACAGAAGCGGGTCCCACTTTTACGTGGCTCACGGGTTAGTCTTTATTGTATTGTTCCCACTCCTTCACATCGCACGTGTTACCATCCTTGACCCCACTCTCGTTTCTCATTACTCATTTTCCTACGTGGCATATTTTCCACTCAGCCACGTCGTGGCACAGTGGCCAAGCGTCATTCGTCCAGTAACCATAATCACTATTCTTTTTCATTTTTTATTTTTTTCTTTATTGATTTAACACTATGATGATCATCACCATAATAAAAATAAAACAATCTCTCGTTTCCTCTTCTTGAGTTGAAGACACAAAATCAATGCATTAGACTAACACCTTAGTTTTTGAGGACATCCGAAACCATTAAAATGATTTAAAAAATATTAACACGACTCTACACAAAGAATGACATGTATAAATAGAAAAATAGTCCTTTTTTTTTTTACGAAAAAAATAAAAATAAAAAACATAGAGTGGTCTCTTTTATTGATTGATTAGTAAAACTTATCCAAATCCTGAACAAGTCTTAAAATGATATTTAATAAGAACTGTAATCGTGACAATTATTTTTTAGACTTAATAAAAATAATTTTACACATGTATTTAAAGGGCTATTGGACTTAGGGGAGGTTACAAACCTCACCTAGAAATCAACTTGTTAATTAGATTAACAACAATTGAATTTTTTAAATACAAGTGTTTGTCATCATTAAAAAGAAGGAGATTGTTGGAACAAAATGTGTTTAACATTACCCTTTGAGTTTTGATGATAACAATGTATTGAAAATGTCAATTGGATATGCTAATATTTGTTCAAGTGTGTACGACCATAGACAAAAAATTTAGATGTCTTTAAATTAAGCCTAGGTTCTGGAATAACAAATGAGAGCAATTGAATCTACAAAAATGAAGCTTAAAGTTGCAAGGAAGCATCTAAAGAAAGGAGGTTATGAAGACAAGAGGTTCTGAAGATCATCAGAAACATTCTCAGAAGCTGAAGATTACTAGAAGTCGACGTTATCAGAAGCTGAAGATCATCAAAAGCTGAAAGACTGGAAGCTTTAATGTTTGTCAAGAGTTGTTTTAATCATGCCTATCATTGCAGAAGGAATAAAAGCTTAAAGCAATGGCTAATTCAGAGGAATTTGAAGTCATCAGATGCTTGTCCTTGAAGAACGTTGGAAAAGGACAATAGTACAATTATACAACCACCTTCTCCACTACTCTCTTTTGTGTCTGCAATAGCACAAGAACAACAGCTGTGACTACGCTGGTATTCCTCTATACAAGAACAACATAATTTTATTTTTATGTTTCTTGGTTACTTTGTGGTAGCATGTAGATCATCTTTTTGTAATTTTTAGATCATTTAGCTTCCTTTGATACACCTTATGCCATAGGAGCTTGATTTTATAATATATTTTGTTTAGCTTCTTCAAAAAAACAAATTTTACATTAACCTCGTATAAATATCAAAACGACACAATTGTTTTTTAAAAGGAAAAGCTCAACAAGTGTTTCAATACATATATTTTGTGTAATCACTATTATAAATAAGGGTCCTGCTAACTAGTGTCCTCAGGGCATTTGTTAAGGATTCTACAAATATAAATTTTGTCTTGAAAATATAAGATGTCATATTTAACCAGTGCCCTTGGGACGCTAGTTAGCATTTTCCTATAAATAAATACAAAATATATTTTAAATTGCAAAGTATCCCCGTATTGACCTGACAACCATATAAATTTTTATTGATTTGAATGAAAGTGTAAAAGTAGTGTATATCTACTAAATTTGGGATCAAATTTGCATACATCATCAATTGGTGTACAATTATTTTACATATACTATTCTGAACTAAACAAACACTTAAAAGACTCGATTTCAATAGGTCCAAAGCAATTAGGCCCACTGACACATTTGGGTCAAGTACTCTCTACACACCCCCTTTTTGCGAGCGGGGGTGCTCATAGCACTTCGGGAGAACCATTCAAATTGAGTGGTAACGTTTTCCCACGTGTTGCGAATCTCTCTCCACGACTACGATTCCCACAATTTCGTAACCATCAAGTGTCATGGTGCGCCTTACAACGGATCATACACTTCACACTATATAAGAGAATTTTACACGGTCCCCAAAAACATGATTCATTCAAACCATAAACCCCCATTCTAAATCTCTTAGTGGCCTGAACGCTGGAGCATATGCATGTATACACCCCCGTCTTTTCTAAAGCTCGCAAAACCCAAAACAACAACACCAACCATTTCTTTTCTGATAAAGTATGATTGCATACATTTTATAATGTGTTAAAGTGTTTAAAAGTACACCCTCTAATCACTGTTATAAACAAGGGAAATACTAAATAGTGCCCTTGGGGCAATGGTTAAGATGATAAAAATAGAAACATTGCATTGAAAAATGATGAAAAGTGAAAAATTTAACTTTTTTAAAAGTCAAAACATTGTTGAATTTAATGTAAATATACTACTTTTGATTCCTTAACCATTGCCCTTATGACACCGGTTGGTAAGACCATATAAACAAATATCAATATTTTAGATTCGTTTATTAAATAATGTATCTGATCTATCATAAAGACCACTTACATCATTAATTTAATAGATATACATGATTTGTCTATTAAACGTGTGTGAACATTATTAAAGGTTACCAATTAAACTCTTAAACTAAAAGTATAAGTTTATAGATACTAGGTAGATTTCTCTCTATCCAAGGATGTTATGAGTTTTGACTTATTCTATCCTCTAAAGCAGAGCCAAAAAGCCTTAAATAAACGAGACTTATTCACTGCGCTGCCTGATTCCCGACTTCTCTGCCAGCCCAAGTGCATGCTTTGTTATTAGTACTCCATTATATATACACTCCTTTTCTTAATTAAGAAACCCATTTTGCTTCCCCATTCATATTCTCTTTTGTATAATATCACAAGCAACCAAACTCATATTCATAACATCTCACTCTTCTTCTCATGGCAGTTGAACCTCCTCACATGAATTTCTTCTCACCACACTCACAAATCAATCACAGGTAATATATAACTTATGAAACATTAATTATTTTCTTTACCTTCAATTTTCTTATATATTTCCTCTGTTTTTCTCCAGAGATATAACCAAATTTAATCAACAATTCTATAATGCTCCCATGAATGGTGCTATTCACATGCCTATGTCTTCAACAATCCCTGAATCATTCTTTCCTTTTCATCAACCATCTTTCTGTGAACCAAAAGCTGATAGTACTGTCACCTATCACATCCCTGATTCAAGGAAGCGTTTCAGAGACTCCACTGAAGAATCATACACTCTTCCTCTTCCTCACAAAAATATCAAACTCTCATCTCAACCTTCCTTTGTTGATCAGAATCTTCTCTATTATTTCCAAAATCAACAATCAGAAATCGATCTCTTCATTGCTCAACATGTAAGTTATTAATTCATCTTTCACTTCAAGAAAAAAGAAACCGTTAAAAGGAAGTTACAGATTTATTGTTACTTATTACTAATTAATATTGTGATTTAACAGACAGAGAAAGTGAGAATGGATATAGAAGAGCAAAGAATGAAGCAATCAAGAATGCTACAAGCGGCAATTCAAGAAGCAGTAACAAAGAAACTGAAGCAAAAAGAAGAAGAGATTCAAAGAATGCAGAAACAAAATCTAATGCTTCAAGAAAAAGCGAAAACACTGATTATGGAGAATCAGATTTGGAGAGAAATGGCTTTAACAAACGAATCTGCTGTGAACACGTTACGTAACGAATTAGAACAAGTGCTGGCGCATGTTGAGAATCACCGTAACGATGAAGATGCAGCATCGAGTTGTGGAAGTAACCACCATGTCAAGGAGGATGTAGTGGCGGAAGAAGCTTCGTCGGCGGTGGTTGGGAAGTTGTGCAGCGGTTGTGGGGAAAGGGAGTCAGTAGTGCTGTTACTGCCATGTAGGCATTTGTGTTTGTGTACAACGTGTGGGACCCACATTCGTAATTGCCCTCTTTGTTTCTCTGGAATTAATGCTAGTGTTCATGTAAATTTTTCTTAGTTTAACATTCATTCGTTAATTTTGAACCATATAATTTTTTTTTTGGTTACAATAGAAGCTTTTAAATTTGAATTTGTTATTGATTTTTAGTGCTTTTTAATGTGTTCCATGCATGACGTAATTTTCTCATCGATGTTTACTTTCATTATTTGAAACCGTCAATAACTTATTTCCGGACGTGACGATTAAGAAAGTTTAAAAGATTTTTTTGAGAGGAATAAAGTGCAGTAAAAGATATAGGAGGGACACACGATTCAAAATAAAAGATTAGGATAATTATTTGTTATTTAGTCAAAAATAACAAATAATATTTTTTTGAGAGGTACTATTAGTAACCTTTTTATTTACGGAACAAACGGATTAGCATAAAAAAATTGAAATTAGATTTAATTAGTGGTACTATTTGTAACCGTTTTTGGTGACGGCAGCTGTCTATTAGGTAAACATTATTCAAAATTAAAGATTAGCATAATTACTTGTTTATAAAACGGATTAGCGTAAACAATAACAATTTAGTGGAAAGTTTAAAAAACGGATTAGCATTAATACGATTGATTAATTCGGGACGCGGGACGCCACCTTTAGATTTTTTCGTCCATATACATTAATTTTTACTTATTCAAAATCGATGGGCTTTATCCTATCAAAAATAAAATAAAACTGACGAGCTTATCTTTGAATCTTTTTTTGGTTTTGTTTTGAGAGGTCTTATTAATTGAATCTTACTACTATTAATGTAAACCGTGAACCATTCAGATTTGATTTCATGATATGATTTACGAGTTCTTTTAAATAAACTAATTAGCCATTTCCAAGCTGCTCTTTCATAATTCACATGCATGGCTTAATTTTTTGAGCTATATTTATTTGCTGAATTCCCGACGTGACGATCAGAAAAGCGTAAAAGTTATAGGCGAACATAACTCAAAACTTAAGATTAGGATAATTATTCGTTAAAGAAACGGATTAGCATTTTTTTGACCGAACAAATGGGTTAGTGTTATTAGTCTACCTATAGATTTTTTCATACGCGATTTTTTACAATTTGTTGTCATTTACTATATTCTTTAACTTTTTTACTTACTCAATTCAAATTCAAATTGTTTAAAAAAAATGTGGATTTTCTTTCACTTGAAGGCAAAGTATTTGGAAGAGATTAAATTTAGAGAAAAAAAAACTCTACACATTTATTTTATTCCTTTTTTTTTCATTCTAGTTTTTTCTTTTCTTTTTTACTTTTTTTTAATATGGAGATGGCATCAATGACTGTTTGGAATAAACTATGCTGGTTACTGATTGAATAAATTAATCAATGACTGTTTGGAATAAACTATAGAGGATTAAATGAAGGATTAGATGCACTTTCAATAAGCTGAATAAGACAAAACTTCTAGATTTGTTTTTTAAATAAGTGCTTTGAGTGCATCTAGCATTTCCTAATAAAATATTTAGGTATTATAAGTTATTTTTTATAATAAGAGTTTGATGAACTTTAGTAGAGTATATAATAAGGGAGAAAAGTGATACATATAATATGCTAATAAATTGGATAACATTGATACATCATAGTCCACAAAGTAGAAAGTTAGATAAAATAGGAAACAGAAAAAGCAAGAAGCAAGAGAGATGTGTCTCCCACTTTGAGTGAATGAATCGTTGGAAGGGAAAGAGCAGAGAATCCTTATTGTCCATTGGAATAAAGGGGGGGTGCATATGAATAAAAAGGGAACATAGTAGAACAGGTCATAAGAAAAAAGAGATGGCTATGAACAGGCATCAATTGAGGGAAACGGGCGTGAATGTGATGAGTGGTTTTCTTTTGTTTGCTTTCATAATGAAGTGTTTGAATGGTTATGAAAAGTCTTTAAAGTTAGGGTTGGGACAGACCCTAAAATCCTCGTAAAGTGAAAGCAAACATAGGAAAAAGATAACTCAACATAAGTCATTGTTGATTGCTGGAGATTGGAGAGACTGTGTAGGTAAGCATCATAACACGGGCATCGATGGTTTGATAAGCATATAAAAAGTTTACATTGCCCAACCCAATAAGCAATGCCACCATTTTGTTTCTTGTGCCATTGCCCCATTATAGGGATGCTTCCTCCGGGTTGCGTCTTACTTTTAATACTCCACATCTTTATCCTATAATCATCTGCCCCCACACTCTACGTACTTTACAGATTATCCAAGACTTTTTATCGCACCAATCCAATAACATTATAATGTTAACTAGTGTTCGGACATCGGTTAATTTAGAATGTACATTTAATTTAGAATGTTTAATGAGTGTCTTAGGACACTCGTTAACAAAATCTTAGACAGGGGAACTTACGTTATTACTTTATAATATGATTTTACAGGTTGACAAAGTTGACAGGTGGCTATGAACATTGGATTCATCAAAAACTTTCACTGTTCGTAGTGCTTATAATTTTCTGACTACTCATCATCCTGTTGCGCAATCGGTGGCTGTTTCATCTCTTTGGCATAAGGATGTCCCTCTTAAGGCTGTGTTGTTCGCTTGGCGATTATTCAGAGACAAGTTGCCAACAAAAGACAATTTGTTCCATCGTGGTGTCATTGATAACGATTTCAAAATGTGTGGCTGGATGTGGTTTAGAAGAATCATCTCATCCTTTATTTTTACATTGTAATGTTTTTGGGTCTGTTTGACACTTGATTTATAAGTGGCTTGGCATTGTTACGGTCATCCCTTATAATGTGTCATACCATTTTAATCAATTCAGTTATAGTGGTGATATGTCTAAGGTGCGCCGATCGGTCATTCAAGTCATTTGGTTTGCTTCGGTTTGGGAAATTTGGAAGGAAAGAAATAATAGGATCTTCAACGACAAAGAATGCTCAGTAACACAGGTTGTCGACAAGATTAAGTCTCTTACTTTTCGGTGGTTGAAGGTGAATTTGTTCAATTACCATGGCTGGTGGCTTAGTCCTTTCACCATATTGGGCATAGGTTAAAAGTTATTTCTTTTCCTGTTTTGTTTTTTGCACATGAATTGCCCGTAAATATTTTGTTCACTTTGTTGTCTTCTCCCTAGTACACCTTTGCTAGGAAAGACACTTTTGTGGGTAATATATTTCATTTTAGTCTCTTCAAAAACAAAAAAACTTAGACTTTATTATCCTCTTTCCTATCTCTCTAATTCAATTTACAAATAATAAGTCAAATAAGTACTTTATCGGTCTCAAAATGAATGTGAAAATTGTCATTTTTATGAAATTATCCTTTATTGATCTATAATTGATTTATTTTTTATTAAAGTAAAAGTAATATTTTAGAAGTAATATATATAATATTAATATTAATTGAAGAGTACGATTGAAAAGAAAATGTTATTATTGCATTAAAAACTGAAATGACATTTATTTTATAAGACATTCATTGGTAAAAATCGTCACGATTTGAATATCACAAACAAACGTCATTGGTCTTGCTTCTTCAAATTGATGGTCCTTGAGTAATTGTTTCAACCAAGTGCTTTAAGAGTATATTTTTTTTTTTGGTCAAACTTTAAGAATATTTCTGATAAATTAATGTTTATAATTAATATATTTTTAATTTTAAAAATATTATAACAACATAAATTAAATTTGAAGAATTCGTATAAATCTTCGAGACCTCCCAAAACCATTCTTCAATACAATTCTTTAGTTCATCCAAATGAGACAAATTTTGTATTATGAAAGAAGAATGAACCCTCCAAAACTCTCTCTCTTATGATATTCTCTATTTTTTCCATTTGTTTTTTCTTTATTTAGAAAACTTTCCACTCTATTTCCCTCCAAATTAGCAAATAATGCCTAAGAGCATCTGTTAGTATTTTCTATTTTAAATTACTCCTTAATATAACATACTCCATAAAACAATCAACTATTCAACATTGAGAAAATACTAAAACCACTCTATCTTTTATTTGATGAAACACACTTTGATTCAACACTTTAAATAAAATCTATTTCCTAAATGTGAAACTTTGATGAATTTCATTCAATAAACAAATGATGGTTAGCAATAATGTTAGCAGGAGATCGTTCATACTTCTTTTCAACATTTTCTAAAGGGTAATTGTCATGATACCTTTCCTCCATAATGGAGGTAGAATTTCATTTATTGCTCGGGTGCTTCCAATTAGGTGTTTGGAAAGTGGCAGCACTAGAAGTAGGAAAAGTGTCCAAAACAATATAAGGTGGCCAATGGTACATACTACATGTGTTGTTGAGTATTAAAGGGAGATTGTGCCAAGTAGGTACTGACATATCACAATCAGACTCTTAAAAAACAGATACTGACAGTTTTGCAGGACTCCCACCATGGGGTGATACATACAAAATTAATGGCTTCAGACCACGTCCATTAATGGAAAACGCCAAGCCATGTTAGGGAGAGACATAGAGACAGATTCATAAGAAGTTAAGTATTATGAGCCATGCCGAAGAACTGAAGATATGATACACCAAAAACATTAATTGATTTGACAGGTTGATGGTTCTCAATTATAATTACTTTGCCATGAAAAGTTATTTTTACAGTCATTTTTTTTTTATCAATTAACTTTCACAGTTTCATATATCCAAGTATATATTATTTTAACTTGATGACTTTGAACCAAAGTCAATTTAAAATACTGTATGGATTAAGTGTATGTTCGAATGAATTGATATAAATAAATTGATATTTTTTAATTAAGTTAAATATAAAATCATCAATGTTTAAATGAATTCATGTAAAAGTCGGTTGATAAATAAATCAAACCGCCACATACATGATTAAATGTAATATTGACGCAACCTCTTTCAACGACCACTTTTTTTATGGAATATGGTATGTGTTTTCTTAACACTACATGCCTAATCTTGTTAGGGAAATCAGATTACTTTGCTTCTTCAACCGTCATTTTGGAAGCTAAATCTTTAGAGGGTGTTTGGAGGAAGAAATGTTTCGAGGTAATGTAATGATTCAAGGGAATTGAAATACTTTAAGATGAATTCTATTGTTCGGATAATAATTTGAAGAATTTTCAAAATGATGTAAATTTATGAAGTATTTTGTTCAGGTTTAATTTAGAGAATTTCAAGAATTTCAAATTTCTTCATTGTTATAATTTTTCAAAATTTGTATTTTGGTCGTTAAATTTTTCAAATTGACCCCAATAAATTTCCAAAAAAGTATAAATTGACCCCTCAAATTTTATATATTTACAAATTAACCCCCAATTTCAATTTTCACATTTGGCCCCAAATAATTAAAATTTATAAAAATTGTCAAAAAATGACGACAATGATTTTTTTTATCACTCCATCAAAACAAAAGTATTAAAAAATGAAACTAGTTTAATTGAATCATTTAAATCGCTTAGAATTCTGAATTCTTTAAAGGGTTAATAGGTCTTTACCCCCTGTAATATAGGTCATTTCCGGTTTTCCCCCTTGTAATTTTTTTTTAATTTACCCCCTGTAAAAAAATATATTTTGATTTACTCCCCTAATAGGCCAAACAAAAATGAAAATTTCTTAAAAAAAAATAAAATTGGTTTTTGTTTGGCCTATTGGGGGATAAATCAAAACAAAGACCTATTAACCCTTCTTTAAAATTTCCCAATTACCTCATCCAAACACAATCTTAGGCTTACTAGAAGCTATTAAGGTGGCTATCTAAAATTTCACGCATGATGTTATGTTTGAAATTGACTCCAACGTTTTATCTGACGCGCTGGACACCATCTCGACTCTTTCTAACGAGTTTGATGACCTTGTTTCTCATTGTAGAAGTCTCTTACTTTTTAGAAACGACTTTGTTGTGTTGTGTTCTAGGAGACAAACAAATAACGTTGTTCGTAGTATTGCTAGCGCTTCTTTATCTCATCATATCCCCCATATTTTACATGATGTACCGACTACTTTGTACCCTTTAATTATAAATGAAATGAATTAACTTTGCCTTTGCTAAAAAAAGTATTTTGTTTTATATTTGGTTTTTTTGTGACATTTCGTACTTTTGATTGCAAAAAATGAATATTTGTCGGTGCATAATGTGTTCACAAATATCACAACTTAATTGGCGCATAATGTGTTCGAATGGCAAAACAAAATTGGCTCAATTTCACAAACATTGATTAAACGAACAAACCAATGTCATCAAAATACAAACAACATAATGTCCTCAAAATAAAAACATACAAACAATGTCATCAAAATACGAAAAGTAGAAAACAAGTCCTAATCCTACTGCTGGTCCTGGTCCTGCTGATGCTGATGTTGCCGCCTCCTCGGCCTCTGGCCTCGCCTCCTACTCAATATCGGCGCGATCTGCTCCCTAACATGGCTCATGGCCTGAAACCATTGTTCAGGGCTCATGACCTCCACCTGGCCCATTTGCGCATCAACGTAGGCAACCACGCCACTAACCATGTCATAGGTATCAGGCGAGCTTCTCGCCTCGAACCGCTACCACTGCTCAGCAATGATTTGCTCTTTATTTGCTGGCCTCAAAAGATCTCCTCGAAGAGGTGGCAAAATCAGCGGGTGAGACACCTTTGAAGGTGAGAAAAACACAAGAAGGGGGTGTTGAATTGTGTTTGCTTTTTCTTCGTTTTCTCCTACTGAAGTCACTGTTTAGAATCAGATAGAGTTCAGCTTCTGAAGTGATAATCAGAATCTAAACGCAGCGGATAAAACAAAGAGAGAGAGAGAGAGAGAGAGAGAGAGAGAGAGAGAGAGAGAGAGAGAGAGAGAGAGGAAAGACACAAAACAATTATACAGGTTCCTTCCATAAACCGAAAGTAGTCCTGCCCCCCTTGCACTTCCAAGGAGAGTTCACTAAAATGTAATATCAAATTACAACTGCTCAATACTACAACTAGCACGAGACTTCAAATTACTCAAGCACAACTGCAAGAGATTTCCTATGCTCAAGCACACAAGCAAGAGACTTCCAATGCTCAAGCACAACTGCAAGAGACTTCTATTGC
>Ga0315913_1006352_pt1 | contig 14302 bp, 2 predicted proteins | sample MpolsnodulesMG_FD_207736 | JGI IMG/M metagenome (GOLD analysis project Ga0315913, IMG submission 207736) | Medicago polymorpha root nodule microbial communities from Los Angeles, California, United States - small nodules | ecosystem: Host-associated > Plants > Roots > Nodule | place: USA... | reverse complement strand
ATGCTTAAAAATTTTTTTTTTTTTTTCATTTATTTCACATTTCTAATAATGCTATTTCTATTCTTTTTTATTATTTTTATTCTTCTCTCTCTTAATCCAAAAATGGAAAGTGTAAGAGCAATATCACTGTTTAGTTAAAATTTCATTGTATGAGATTATGAGAAGATAAAACTACATCAATGTAAATCGTAAAGATCAATGCTATATTACATAAAGATGTTGTGCTAGAATGTTCAGACTATCAGAATTTTAAATCATGAACCATTTAAATTGACATGATTTCTTTTTACAATCATTTAAATTGACATGATATTAATTGGTGAAGTGAATGTACACAAAATATATTGTAAAGTGGATGAATTACGCTTTCTCTGTTTATTAGCGTCCTTTGCACACCGCATTGTCGTATGTAGTTCAGAGTATGACCAGTTCTTTTTATCACCACATTGTCGTCTGTAGCTCACAAGACACAACTATGTGAATCTGAAGTTGCTATGTCCACTGGCTTAATTTCCTGAACAAAGCTGCATGACATAGATTATGGAATCGTAACCTGTCCTTGTTGATTTCCATGCATCACCAAATATACATAAGAATCCTGCTCTTTATCCAGCACATTTTGCTCGCGCCCAGCTGAAATACCGAAAATACCCATGCGTTAGTTAAGTAACGCAAGTGTTAAAATCTGCGCCACTTAAGTCACGCTGCGTAGTTAACTCACACACATTTTTTCACTGCCATTTTCCTTTTCTTCTTCCTCTTTCTTTACGATTCGGCGGCAGAGGAAATACGCTATAAAATTCTTCTTCTTCCACACCTTCGATTACCTTTCGGAGCTTCTTTGCTAGTATTGATGAATGATTGGTAATGAAACTAAATAATTTGAAGAATTATATTATTTGACGGTAATGAAACTAAATAATTCATTACCTTCCACACCTTCGATTACCTTCCAAACCTTCTTTGCTAGTATTGATGAATGATTACTGACTAATTCATTCATGTTCCACACTTTCGATTACCTTCCAAACCTTCTTTGCTAATAATTCATGTTCTATCGTAAAGAAAGAATAAGAAAGAAAAAAATGGTAGTGAAAAACCAGCGTGAGTTAAGTCACGCAGAAATATAACGTGTGTGAGTTAAGTCACGTTGCGTGACTTAACTCACGCAGGAGTATTTTCGGAAGTACAGCTGGACGCGAGTGTTTTGTGTCGGAAGAAGAGCAGAATTCTATACATTAAAAGCACACGGAGTGAAAATCCAATGGATCAAACCATATCTAACTCTTGTTGATCATCGATCAATCAACACGAGGTATATTCACATTGGGAATATTAACCATTAATTGGTACCAGTGATTGTGATGCTCTTGTAAACTAGTGAGTGTAGTTTGAGGTTGTTCCTTCATGTGACATACCCAATAGCAAGGATGAAACATCTGTTGAAGTTTTGTGCAATGGATGAACAAAAAGAAAGATTTGTTTGCGGCACCCACGTTTGGCACGAGGTTTTTTTAGTTAGATTGGTGTCAAATAGATAACATGGTTAGTTTGTTTATTATAACTTGAGAGCCACAAACATTTACATTTTTAATTTTTAAACACCGTTATTAATTTTCAAACGTTAGTGCAATAAAATGAGCGGAAAGACGGCACGTGAGTGCCCGTCTTTTCGCTAGTATATAAAACGATAAAATGCGCGATCATTTTCTAAATAAAAAAAAAAATTAGGAAGGAAATTTGCAACAACTTTTTTGAGCCAAAAAAGTTGCCTAAGAGACAAAGAACTTTTATAAATAAGATATAGAGTCCGTTTGTTGTAGTTTTTTTAAGAAAAAAAATCAATTTTTTTAATAAAATAATCACGTTTGTTACGGCTTTTTAAAAAAATCAGAATCTAAAAAAAATCTAAAAACTGCTTCAAATGAGAAGCAGTTAAGGGTCCGTTTGTTACAGATTAAAATAAAAGTGATTTTCACATAAAATAATTTAGAGATTATAGTTTAGATATTTTATGAAAAATCAGAATCTATTTTGTGTTTGTTTAGCACAATAAAAATCACTTTTTTTAAACAAATAATTTAATTTGTTTAGATACAACTATATAAAATGGATTTTTTTGTTATAAAATTAGTTCAATCTCTTAAACCATATTTTCTCTCTCCTCTAAAAAAAATCTATTTTTTATATCAATAATGAAATGGTTCAAGTAGTAAGAGATTTGTTCACTCAGATGTTTGATCATGTGTAAAATTGTAATTGTGCGGTGTGATTAATCTTGATGATGTTTAGCACTAATTTTCGTTTGATAAACTCTATTTACCTTGCTCTTTTTCTCATCCATGGTGAATATATGGGTTGAAATAATGTACTTTAGAAGGAAGGCCGAGGTCATTACCAACAAACTATGAAGATTGCTCTTACACATCTAAAAATTATCTGCAATACTCTTTCATAATTCTTTCTTATCATAATAGGCATATAACTTTCTTATCATAATTAAGGATGTTCATGTCATTTTATTAATATGCATATTTCTTTCTTATCATAATTTTCTTTCATTTTCTCTCATATCAAACTATTTAGTAATCTCTTTTTTAATTTAATTTTCTTTTCTTTAATAAATGGTCGTTCGAGATATAGTACAAACAAACGTTAATAGATGTGGAAACAATCTTATTAATGAGTAAATGAGTCACATAACACAAGTTTTTGAGAACACTGAACACAATACTAAACCACAAAAGGAAATAGTTCAGCACCTCTTACCATCTGGAAGGAACTCCAACCATGCTCGTAACTTTAAGGCCAAGGATACTATGCAAATAACAACCTAATACAGCTTGGGACGCATCTCACTGCCATAAGATTCTGACAAGTGCGCCAGAATTTTATTTTCAAGTCCAATTTAAAATTTGCATTTTGAAACTGTTCTATTTTCACATGATACTGTCCCCACCACTACTAGAGAATTCAACTGCATACTGATACATTAAAGTGACAATTCCCTGTATTATTTGTCAATGTCATTAGAATACTTCGTGTATAGTACATTGATAAGAATGCTTAAACCTTTTTTCATTTATTTTACATTTCGTATAATGCTATTTCTAATTTTACTCTATACTTCCCTTTCATATGAAGAAGGCAAAGAGAGAAATTATTTTTAAAAATGGAAGTGTAAGACACTAGTATATAGAAAACAAGGTGTAAGAGCAATGTCACTGTTTAGTTTAAATGTCATTGTATGATATTATGAGAAAATAACTACATCATATCTGAATAATGAAGATCAATACTATATTACATAAATATGTTGTGTGCTAGAATGTTCGAGCTATCAGAATTAAAAATCATGAACCATTTAAACTCACCTATAAGTTTGTGTTTATATTAGCATATTTTAAGCTCAAAATAGTTGAATATTTAAAACTTCAGTGAAAGTTCTTTTTAAAAGTAAATTTTTGTGAAATTTAAATGTAGTATAACCCTGTATGATACAGGTTTATTATGAACAACACATGGAGCTTTTACTTTTGGTCGATATTTGCACATGATGTTAATTGGTGAAGTGAATGTATACAAAAAAATATATTTTGTAAAGTGGATGAATTAGGCTTTCTCTGTTCATTAGGGTCCTTTGCACACCACATTGTCGTATGAAGTTAGAAGAATTTTTTTTTGTAGTACATTAGACAATAAAAATGAAATATTAAAAAGATTTATTGTCACCACATATAGTTCAGTGAAGTGAAACTAACGAAAAAGGTGTGATTATTCACATGTCCTACTTCTTTTTAAGTAAAGAAAAAGGTGTTACATCTTATCTATATGGAAAGTCTACGCAATGCATTACGATCATGTAATAAAGAAGTCATGACTCACAAGACATAACTCTGTGAGTCTGAAGTTGTTCTGTCCACTGACCTAATTTCCTTAACAAAGCTACATGACATAGATTATGGAATCATAATCTAGCCTTGTTGATTTCTATACATCACCATTACACTCCGTCTGGTCACTGTTATAAGAAAAAACCACTTTTTTAAATTAATTAAACAACTAATATATCTGCTCTATAATATAAACCATATACAAGTTGTTTAATGAATCTCAAAAAACAGTCTTTTGTTTATAACAATGATCGGATCCAATACATTAAAAGGTATACTTAATAAAAATCTGATGGGTCAAACTGTATCCAACTTTTTTTTGAAGGAATGGATCGAACGTATCCAACTCTTGCTGATCATCAATAAACACGAGGCACATTCATATTAGGAATATTAGCCAATAATAGATACCAATTATTGTAATAATGCTCTTGTAACCAATGTAGTTTGAGGTTGTTCAACAGTACCTCTAACCAGTGTAGTTTCAAGTTGTTCCTTCAGATGGCATAACCAATGGAAAGGATGAAACATCAGTTGAAATTTTGTACAATGGATGAACAAAAAGAAAGGTTGGTTTGCAGCACCAAAGTATGGCACGGTTTGTCAACAAGAGAAAGTAAGTCCCACATCGGATGTTGTCGTACCATAGAGATATATAGACTAATGATAAATAACTAATAAGTAGCGTTGCATACCAATATGAATTGAGCTCTTGAAGGAGATCAATTAACATGTTATTTAAATAAATGATAATAGATTTCTTTAGAGCTTTTCAATAAAATTCAATTCTTTTTTTAATTTTCACTATTTTAGGTTGTTTTATTCCATGTTTTTGACTTAAAAGTTATTTTTAAATTAAAGTTGAAGTAAAGTTCAAAGCAGTTTGTTGATTTTTATTTTTAGCTTGAAAGTATGAATTAAAAGCCGCTCATAAACAAACTATTTTTTATACAAAAATACCGATTTTATTGTTTTTTATTTTTTGTTATTTATAATGCCTATGCTCTTGTTGATTTGAGATAATGGTTCTTAAAATTTCATACTATATCTCGAGTGGATCATTTCTTCAAATCAATCTTTTGGTTTCCTCCTTTGAATTATATAATTCATTTTAAAAAGTTTTAATCTTGACTACTCAAATAAATAATCCCTCTATACTTTTTTTTAAGGAACTCCCTCTTTACCTATTTACATGTTTTTAAAGATTATTTTGGGCATATTAAGAAATGGATCATGTTAATTTATACTATAAGGACACGAGATAAGAAGCTGTGGGGATTTAAGTAGAAATTTTATATTGAAGAGATACATTCTTACGATATCAAATGTACAATTTTAAAGATTATATCCTTATATGTAATTTTCTAAATGTTAACATTTCCCTTAAAAAATTAACATTGATTAATAAACAATTTTTAGAAAAAATCTATTATTCTACTCACTCATTTGTTTTCATTAATGTAAATGTAAAAAAAAAATTGTTAACTAAAAATGTAAAATGATTTATAAGGTAATAAATACCGATTTAAAAATGAAATGTGAATGTCCCGTGAGCATAGCTCAGTTGGTATGACAATGCATTATTATATGCAGGGGTCGGGGTTCGAACCCGGACACCCCACTTATTCACCTTATAAAGTGAATTCTAGCCACTAGACTACCTGATCCAAAAAAAAAAAACGAAATATGAATAAGAACAATTTTTTTTAATGAACTATTACCGAGTAAAAATCGACGGGCAAATTATATAAGAATATAAAGAATTAAATGAGTGAGACATTTAATTTGGACAGTAATTTGGTGTATGTGGATGTTGAGAAATATGATCATATTTCAAGGTTATGGTTGAAGATTGTCTTGCGTTAGTATGATGGATAAAAACGGTGTCACGAGGTTTGTTTGTTGGAAGATCGAGTTGAAATTCCTTGATTAATTATTCAGATTGATGTAATTGTCATGTTGACTGTTTATGGTCGATTTAGTTGTAATTGACTTTTATTATAGATGTAGTACCACTTTTAGTCCTTATGAGTAATATATCTTTGCTTATAAAAAAAATAGATACTCGTATGATGCAAAAAAAAAGAAGATATTTAGGCTGTTCAATTAACGTTACCTATGTTTTTGAAAAGTTTTTTATATTGATTGAGAGGTTATATCTTCTTAACTTTGTGTTTTGAATTCGTTAAAAATCACATCAATAAAATATTTGATATGTGGAGCAAAATAATCAAGCAACATGGATGACAATTATAAACACAAACAAAAACAACAAAGGAGAAAGAAAGAGAAGACACGAAAATTTGTTTCGGTCCAATACTTACCTACTCTAGGGGAGAGATGTAGTTCTCCGTTCCACTTTGAGTAACTTTACAAAAGATTCCAAAAGGGTTACAAGAATTAGTGTTCAAACCTAATTCTACTCAAAATTTCGAATCTCTACCCGTGACCAAGAGACTCAATCTTAACAGTGTTTCTCCAAGGTGAATCAATGATGATTCAATCTCAACCCTAGTGTTTGTTGCCAAAAGAATTCTCTACAAACCTTAGTTTTGGTATGCTTCCAAACCCTTGTTTTTCTCCTTCAGCACAAAATCGTAGCACGATTTTTACCTATAGTAACATGATTTTTTAGAAGACTGTCTCAAAACTGGTACAAAATCGTGCTACGATTTTGGAAGATTTTCAATCCTCAATTTTGAGTAAATTCTCAACATTTTGCTTTTAGGGTCAGCCCCAAAAATTGTTACATTGTGAAGAACATATTGAATGAAAAATGTTAAATCTTGCCGATCCTTGATTATAACATATGACTTTATTCAAAAAAAGAAAAGAAGATTAGGACATATGAACTGAAACAACCCGCTGATTCTAAACATTTCTAGCTAAGCTTTAATAAACAATCAACTCAAATTATAAGAATTGTTTCTCACATTTTCTCTACCTTAATATACTGAGCTCCAAAATATAATTTGGGATAGTTCATTAAAAAAATCCAATGCATCTAACCAGAGAGTTGGAGTATATCTTTAATTTTAGCACTTTATCATTAATTTGTGGGTTTCACATAAATTGGGCCATAGCTCCTTGCTTTTTTAGAGTACTCTTGAGGTTTGGTTGTGTGAAAACATTGTTGAATTTAAGCCCTCGTGCTACATTCATACATATATAGGATCACACTCACTTTGATTTTGGTCAATTAACTTTATAAACTCTATTGATTAGTCTTCATAATGAAGGGAGAAAGAGCGAATCCAAGGAGGATCAATCTCAACCTATAACTGCATTGGTGGATCACATTCTAGTCCTCCTCTTCCCTTTATCTCTTGAAAATCTTTATCAAATGTATATGCTTTTTAGCCTTTCTCTGACTTCAGAAAAAAAAGATAAAGTATCTATAAGGTCCACTTAATTGATTGAAAAGTGCCTTTAGCTTAGACATATCTCACTTGATTAAGATATTTGTGTAATAGCAGGCCAGGTATTATGTTTTCTGTAGGTATAATCAGTAGGTTCATGATTGAACCTAGGAGCTCTCACTAACTTGCAGCTACAAGGGTAATAAAATACACCAAAGGAACCTTAGAATATGACATATGTGTCCAGTCAATGCAAGAAGAAATTATATGAAACTGGTATCGTACTTTATGCAGCCCGGTTTGAAGATAAGCTGCAAGATAGAAAGATCACTTCAAGATACTTGTTTAAGTTCCTTAATGTTCCAAATTCCAATCTCATGGTGTACCAAGAAACAGCCAGTGGTTGCACTACCAACCAGTGAAAAGAATTTGGTTAAGCAATTTGGTTAGATTCTGCACTAAAAGAATTGCTGACTGAAGTGTGCAAGCCTATGATTGTCCATAGACAACAAATCTGCTATTGATTTGGCTAAAAATCCAGTGCTGCATGCGAGAAGCAAACATATAAAAGCAAACATATAAAACCAATCACACATTGTAGGTGCTAAGTAATTTGAGGAATTGAAGTACCAATTTATTTCATTAATTTTTCTAGTCCAATGAAAATTTGCATTTGCAACATTCAAAAACTTTGATTATTTTCTGAAATCTTCAAGTTGACCATCAATCTTATTTATCTTTTCCACATCTCTCACCATCCTTTGTAAACAAAGTCAACATTTTACTTCATAGTCAACTTTGAAATACGACTATTATGCAAAATATGATTAAGGTAATAGGTTTGCGGCATGCAAAGGCCGATATAGATGACTGTCCCATTCTTAATCAACCATATCTATAGAGATATGTAAGTAGAGAATGGGAAAAAATCAGTTCTAAAACTAAGACTGTAAAATTGAATTAGTGGAAATTGGAAAACATTAAAGTTACCTCTTTCTAAGACCATTTAATAAAAACTAATAATGAATGAAGTGGGAGAATTTCCTTTCTATCTGAATGCTGACTTAAATTTTCTCATTTCAATAGCAATGTATTATGTATATTTGTAAAAATACAGAAAATTTTATTTTTTGGATTACTGAGTTTTATTGCAAGATCCATTCTTACAGATTTCATGTCATCTATGGCTTAACACAGTGACATTGTCATGAAAATTTTCTCTTTGAATAAGAACAACAGTCAACAGACAAATGATCCGCACACATTGTACTAAAAATCTGATTGAATTGTTTGATTACAAGTATCTGGACATAGCATTTACGCTTGAATGAAAGTCCTAATCTTTTACTGATTTACAAAATTATTCAGTGACAAAGATGGAATCTATAAGATGTAACTTTGGTATCTAGCTTTCTTTTCACATGATACTGTCTCCACTAGAGAATCCAACTGCATACTGATACATTAAAGTGACCTTTCCCTGTATTATTTTGTCAATGTCAATAGAATACTTTGTGTATAGTGAAGGTCAATACTATATTACATAAATATGTTGCGTGGGCTATCAGAATTCTAAATCATGAACCATTTAAACTCACCGATAAGTCTCTGCAATGCATTACGATCATGTAAACTAAAGAAGTCATGGCTTACAAGACACAACTCTGTGAATCTGAAGTTTCTGTGTCTACTGGCCTAATTTTCTGAACGAAGCTACATGACATAGATTATGGAATCATAACCTGGCCTTGTTGATTTTCATACATCACCAATATACTTCCTTTGGTCACTATTATAAGCAAAAAAACCATTTTTTAAAAATTAATTAAACAACTAATACATCTGCTCTATAATATAAACCATATACATAAGTTGTTTAATGAGTCTAAAAAATAGTCTTTTGCTTATAACAATGACCCGATCCAGTACATTAAAAGGCACACTCAATGGAAATCGGATGGGTCGAACTGTATCCAACTCTTATTTTTTTGAAGGAATGGATCGAACGTATCCAACTCTTGCTGATCATCAATCAACACGAGGCACATTCACATTAGGATTATTAGCCAATAATGAATACCAATTGTTGTAGTAATGCTTTTGTAACCAATGTAGTTTGTTAGGTTGTTCCTTCAGATGACATACTCAGTACCTCTAACCAGTGTAGTTTGAAGTTGTTCCTTCAGATGGCATACCCAATAGCAAGGATGAAATATCAGTTGAAGTTTTGTGCAATGGATGAACAAAAAGAAATGTTGGTTTGCAGCACCAACGTATGGCACTAGGTTTGTCGATAAGAGAAAATAAGTCCCACATCGGATGTTCTCGAACCATAGATATGTAGACTAATTATAAATAAGTAGCCTAGCATACCATTATGAATCGAGCTCTTGAACGAGATCAATTGACATGTTATTTAAATAATAATTGTTAACCAATCTACCTTAGCGATTTCAAAAAAATTCAATTTTTTTTTGGTTGTCTTTGTTCCACGTTTTTGACTTAAAAGTTAAAGTTGAAACAAAGTTCAAAGCAGTTGGTTGATTTTTATTTTTAGCTTAAAAGTATGAATTAAATGACACTCATAAAAATACTAAAATTCCGATTTTATTGTTTTTTATTTTTTGTTATTTGTAATGCCTCTGCTGTTGTTGATTTGTTATATTGGTTCTTAAAATTTTATACAATATCTCGAGTGGATCATTTATTAAAATCAATCTTTCGGTTTCATTCCTTTGAATTATGCAAATTCATTTTGAAAGTTTTAATCTTGACTACTCAAATAAACTCCCACTATACCTTTTTTTTAAGGAACTCCCTCTATACCTTTTTTTTAAGGAACTCCCTCTTTACCTATTTACATGTTTTTAAAGATTATTTTGAGCATGGATCATGTTAATTTATGCTATAAGGACACGAGATAAGGAGTTATGGGGATTTAAGTAGAAATTTTATATTGAAGAGATAAATTTTTAAGATATCAAATGTACAATTTTCAAGATTATATTCTTATATGTAATTTTTTAATTTGTACTCTTAGGACACAAGGTTAACATTTCCCGTAAAAAATAATATTGATTAATAAACAAATTTTAGAAACTCTATTATTCTACTCACTCTTGCTCAAAAAAAATTATTCTACTCACTCATTTGTTTTCATTAATGTAGATGTTAAAAAAATAAAATCGGTTAACTAAATATGTAAAATGATTTATATAAATACCGATTTAAAAACCGAATGTAAATAAGAACAATTTTTTTTAATGAACTATTACCAAGTAAAAATCGACGGGCAAATTATATAAGAATATAAAGAATTAAATGAGTGAGACATTTAATTTGGACAGTAATTTGGTGTATGTGGATGTTGAGAAATATGATCATATTTTAAGGGTATAGTTGAAGATTGTCTTGCGTCAGTATGATGGATAAAAACGGTGTCATGAGGTTTGTTTGTTGGAAGATCAGGTTGAAATTCCTTGATTAATTACTCGGATTGATGTAATTGTCTTGTTGATTGTTTATGTTCGATTTTGTTGTATTTGACTTTTTATTATAGATGTAGTACCACTTTTACTCTTTATGAGTAGTATATCTTTGCTCATTAAAAAATAGAAACTCGTATGATGCAAATGATAAATGAATATATTTAGGTTGTTCAATTACTGTTATCTATGTTTTTGAGATGTTTTTTGATTGATTGAGAGGTTATGTCTTGTTAACTTTGCTTTTAGGGTAAGCCCCAAAAATTGTTAATGTGAAGAACATATTGAATGAAAAATGTTAGATCTTGCCAATCCTTGATTAGGACACATGACTTTATTCAAAAAAGAAAAGAAGATTAAGACATATGAATTGCTACAACCCGCTGCCCCTAAACTTTTTTAGCTAAGATTTAATAAACAATCAATTCAACTTATAAGAGTTGTTTCAAAATATAATTTGGGATAGTTCATTAAAAAAAATAATGCATCTAACCAAGATAGTTGGAGTATATCTTGAACTTTATCATTGATTTGTGGGTTTCACATAAATTGGGTCAGATCTTCTTGCTTTTTTAGAGTACTCTCGAGGTTTTGTTGTGTAAAAACATTGTTGAATTTTTAAGCCCTCGTGCTACATTCATACATAGGACCACACTCACTTTCATTTTGGTCAATTAACTTTATAAACTCTTTATTGATCAGTCTTCATAATGGAGGGAGAAAGAGTGAATCCAAGGAAGATCACTCTCAACCTATCACTGCATTGGTGGAGCACGTTCTCGTCCTTCTTCTCCCTTTCTCTCTTGAAAATCTCCAACAAATGTATATGCTTTTTAGCCTTTCTATAAGGTCCACTTAATTGATTGAAGAGTGCCTTTAATAACTTAGACATATCCCGCTGCTGAAACTACCTAGCTATAGGGCAATCTCAACGTACAAGTGCCCATTTCTTTCTTTGGTAGTTGCATATAAAGTGACTGTTCAAACTAGATTGATAAAATTCTGATTCTATATAATCTTTATCTCATAATGTCTATATTAAACTTGTCTCCTGAGAGGTCACTTGGTTGAGAGTTATCTCTTTAACTTTAAAAAGTTTAGTTCAAGACCCGACACCTTAAAAAAGATTACTTTATTTAGTTTGTATGCATGAGACAACAATATAGATATCCATTGAATTTGGAGGGGAAAAGAAAAAATGTGATGGTCTAATTAATTATCCATTCATCCGGTTGAGTCAAGATTAATTAACAAGTGCTTAATTATCATCCATTCATTTGGTTGAATCAATTTGTTTATTCAACAATGTTTGACTTGAATCTCAGTAATCTCATAGATTAATTAATATCGAGGGTCTCCTAGCTAATTAGCCCAGCTTGAATGTTGGATCCTAGTTATCCTACCCTAATACATTGTCTTCAGTGAGTGAGAATATGATGGAAACTCCCACAACTAACAAAATGCATATATCACCATCTTTTTTTTTATCCATTTATTCTTTCAACTTTTATAGCAACAAATTCATCACTTGAACTTACCAATCTTCCTTTCTAAGTGTGAATCTTACCACCAATCTTTCTTTCAACTTTCGATACTAGGATCCACTTCTGCTCCTCCCCCAAATCGAATCAAGATTTTAATACACTTGTTGATGAGTTCGAAGGAGCGCCGCAAACAACAAAAATGCTCTAGGACCGTAGAGGATGGAGACACCACATCTCTACTTAAAATCTTTAAGACATTAAATATATAAGTTACATCTTTTATATAGCCACCAAATCGCATACTCTCTCCCCTTGTAATCGCCTTTTATTTCCTTGCCTTCCGTCAGAATGTATTGTCTATACGAAAGTCTACAAAATAGTACTAGATTAAATAGGATACATAATAAGGAAATGAATTTGATCAATTTTATAATTCTATTAATGAGTTTGTGCTCATAATGTTATGTTTTTCTTCAGGCATTCATAATGTTCGGATAAAAGTACAAATTGAGAATTGAGATATATGTTTTATGTTAAAATATATAGTACAAATAGACCTTCAAACATTAAAATACTTAAGTATTAGAATTATGCAGTGATATACGATCAAGGATGATAGTTCATCACCTTTTTAATTTGGAAGGATATGTCCATAAATTATGTTTTCCATACATTGCATGTTGTTGTCACTTTCCAATTCGGAGTTTGCTTTATGATTTTTTACTACAAACTTCCAAATGGAAAACTTGACATGTTCCAGTGGTCTAACAATAAATCTTAAGGAATATTCCAAGATACTCCAATATAGTTAAAAATAATTTTGTAATATTCTAATACCTAAATTGATAAAAAGAAACTATTCTTTTTTATGTGAATCAATTATGGATGCACAACTACAAAAACTAATATCTCAAACCGAATAAGATCATAATAAGTAATGAAACTGTTATTTACATTGTCATGTTTCTAGAAATATATTCGAAGGTGACCAAAATAGATGCATTTCAAGATTGGTTTCAGTTGACACTCAAAATTGTTTAATTGTTTTTAGGAAACCGGATGTTTTTTTGGACACATGTGTGTGACATTACCGAGTAACTTGTGTTTGCTAATTAGCATGCCAAATGGACAATTATATGGAAAACGACACAAGAAGACATTTTACTCAGGTGCAAAGCTACAGAAACAAATACTTAAATGTGGTTCGTTTGACCTTTTTCCCTTTATCATTTTCTTATATTTGTATAGACAAATCTGATGCCAAACATAATAATTGTAATAACAACCAAATCAGTCACTCAACGTTAACAAGATTACATAAAAACACCGCTTGTAAATAAATTTAGAAAATGTTAACTAATGTCTTTGGATTCCGGTTAAGGAATCAATTATAGTAATGCTTAAAAAAATGGTCATTTTCAACTTAAAGCTTTCTTTTTTGGTTTTTTAACCACTCTCTTGGAGATATTAGTTAGCATGACCAAATAGATTATTAGAAGTAATTACAGATCGAAAATTGGATTGAGCGGAGTTTGCAAATCCGAATTCAATTGTAAAAATGGGGAAATTATTACACTGGTTGATAAGAGTGGGGTACAAATGCCGACTCCTCTATTTTGTGTAATTGAACTGAGCTGTTGAGGGAATTGAAACATATTGAATGTCGCCGGCTCAAATCTACTCACTCTCTTTTGAATCAGTGGAAAGAGGTAGAAAAAAGCATGATGGTACTCATGCTTTAATTTGAAACAAGGGAGTTGCGTTTGTTCTTTCAAATTATAACAAAGAAATCAATTGATGAATTATTAGAGGAATAATATTTATAATATTGTAAGAATAAAGAAGTATATGGGACCACGAGCCATGAGGAGCTCAAGTTGCTTTTTCTCTATTCAATTTTGATGCCCGCGACAAACCCAATGCTACGAAAATGTTTATCACACACAAAATCCGACATTTTGGTATGTATATATGTTTTTTATAACACATTTTTTTGTCTATAAAAATGACAAACACAGTTATCTTTGTGAATTTAAATCAGTTGATAGAGAAATTATATATGCTATATAAATTAGAGTTTG
>Ga0315913_1006351_pt1 | contig 14302 bp, 6 predicted proteins | sample MpolsnodulesMG_FD_207736 | JGI IMG/M metagenome (GOLD analysis project Ga0315913, IMG submission 207736) | Medicago polymorpha root nodule microbial communities from Los Angeles, California, United States - small nodules | ecosystem: Host-associated > Plants > Roots > Nodule | place: USA... | reverse complement strand
CAGAATCTAAAACCCATGATCTAGTAGAGTGAGATAGGCACACCGTAGAATTGTTGAAATGAGCCAATGTGGCTGAAGAGGAAACTGGTTGGATCCCCATTAAACAACACGAAACAAAAACCAGGACGGTTCCCTTTGGACACCGAACGACTGAATTGAGAAAAGAAAATATAATAAAAATATAGGGCTAGCCTTGACAGCGACTGGACCCAAAGACAAAACTAGGATTTCAGAACCATGCTCTGGATACCATCTTAAGACTGAAAATATGTTTATCATATCATATTATGTGGGGAGAATGTACATTTATATGGGTAGGAGTCTCCTAGTTAACCCCTAATTAATAAAGATTAATCAATACAATCAATACAATAAATAGTGAAGTTAAAACTAAACAGTCACAACTTTTCAATATCTCAACACATTTCATCTACCCTTGCTGAATCCTATGATTTAATTTCTCTCTGTTTCCCCGTCATTTTGTATACTGAACCCAAGACTCCTCGTCATAATGAACCCAAGATTAACTAGTGTGACGTTAACTGTTAAACACTTGACTTTGTGTATCATGCTCATATCATGACAAATATAGAGATCACAACTTGTTTTAGACTTACATTCTGTTATAGTTCTTTTCTGGTCACTTACAGCCTTTTAAAATTGTCAACAGATGATGGTAAAGATCATCATGAGCATTCAGAACAAAAAGTTCACTTACAAACCTTTGATGAAGCCACTGAAAATACCATCAAGAAGGTGAAGGAGGCATTAAAAAATGGAGAAGGATGCAGGGTATAAATTCTGCAGTTACTATATCATGAATTGTTTGTGATATTTTTTGTCCAATTTGAAAGAAACTTAATATTTAGTTTAATTCTGTTGCAGGTTTATGGCGTTTTAGATGTTCAAAGAGTTGCTGGAAATTTCCATATTTCAGTGCATGGGCTAAACATATATGTTGCACAAATGGTAAATTATTTTTCTTTCTTCATTAATCTTTGAAAAAAAAAATCAATATTTCAGACTTCAGTGCACGGACTAAACATATATGCATATTATAATTCCTTGAAATATTTTATCCTAAAACTTACAGGTTCCGGTATCTTCAATAGAATTTAACATCACATAAAATTGAACACATCTTTGAGTTCTTTTTTGTTTTTTTTTATTCTGTCCCAAATAACTGCAAATAAGTAAATAAAGTATGTCGATTTTACTAGTGCATAACTTACTAAGCAGATTGAATTTACTGCCAAAGAAATAACTTTAATAAGAGTTTGCAAATAAGTTTATTGCAATGTGACATTAGGCAGCTTCTATTAGACCTTCATGTCCTAAATTTGCTTACAAAGATGTTCGTCATATTCATGAATTGTTGTTTATCAGATACCTAATTTGGTAGTGATGGTTTTCTCCAGATCTTCGATGGAGGAAAGAATGTGAATGTTAGTCACGTTATCCATGATTTGTCATTTGGCCCCAAATATCCAGGAATTCATAACCCACTTGATGAGACATCAAGGATTCTGCATGATGCGAGTGGAACTTTTAAATACTATATAAAGGTTTGAATATTGAGCTCTTTCTTGAATATTGTGTTAACATGGCCTGAATAACAGTTCAGTTTTCAAATTATGATGCAGATTGTTCCAACTGAATACAGATATATCTCTAAAGAAGTTCTACCGACTAATCAGTTCTCAGTTACAGAATACTTTTCCCCCATTACTAGTCAATTTGATCGGACATGGCCAGGTTGGATTTAGTTTGAAGTTGGCATTATACATTTCTGAGTTTTGGTTTCAGTTTTCAAATGTTAATTAATTCCTGTTGATTTTGCATATGTAGCTGTGTACTTTTTGTATGATCTATCGCCTATTACTGTCACTATCAAAGAAGAGCGCCGTAGTTTTCTTCATTTTATTACTCGGCTTTGTGCCGTGCTAGGTGGAACCTTTGCTGTAACAGGTAATTTTTCCCTTAACTGGAATATCTACTACATGTGTTCCATATGATTATAGATTCAAGCTATAGCTTTGGCTAAATTATATTATTTTTTTTAACTTACAAATAAAAATCACAAAACATATAATAAAAAATGACCAGTTCTTATCACCGGTTTTGTACTGGTTCAACTGTATATTTGTACCGGTTCACTGATTATGACTTGCGAGATTGACCGGTTTTCGGGTTAAGGAGATTAGACAACTGATTCGTTCTCGGCTTGTCAACAAGTCGAACGAGGCGGTATAGGCCAGTTTTCACAATACATATTAGATATGAATACTTGTTCTGGCTTAATATATTTGAAGTAAAGACAACATAATTTACATAATTCAACTCTGGATTAGCACTTTCAGCAAGAATTCAAGCTAACTAGGGTTGTAATGATATTCACAATTAAGTTATTAAATGTTGATTTTCTGGAACCCTTATAGATTAAAATTCTTCCTGCCTTGGTTTATTTTGCTTCTTGCTCCCAAATTCTGTAAAACCAACACATTTACATCAACAGGGATGCTGGACCGTTGGATGTACAGACTCGTTGAAGCTGCAACTAAACCAAAGACTAAAAAGTAGATCTTGAAGACATGACAATTTCAAGCAACTCTCTTGCATCTCCAAGAGATTCCAGGCACTATTTGGAATTTACTTCAATACTCACAGATTTAAAATGTAGCAGCACAGTTGAATCAAGCATCAAGATTTGAACTTTCACAGTTTTGTGTTCATAGAATTCCTTGTAGTGTCTGACATCAAACATTAGTTGATCTTAATCTCTTTTGTTTTGGAATGGATGTTTTGAATATAGTGAATGAGGTATATTGTTAGTTTTCTCGTGGTTGTGCAACTCCACGCAGTTTGATTTTTTTTATATTCTAAATTAGCATTAAACTTGTGAGATTGTTGTTGGTACATATTTATTAGTTCTTTCTCTTTCTCAAAAAAAAAAATTAACAAATTTTGTTCTGAAAATCAAGTGTTATTTATCTTTAACAAAGTTTTGTAGGTTGCATTTTTAAATGCATAAACACTTAAGATTCAATTTGTAATATTTGATGTTCAAGAAGAAAACAATATAACAATTTTATTTAATATTTAAAGGTATATGGAATTTAATGGTGACTTGGTGGTGCAATGGATTGGTTGCAGTTGCAATATCATGTAGTCTAGTAGTTAGGTAAATCACAACCTCTGTGTTGGGGCGTTTTGCATAAAAAGAAATTAGCAAATCAGATCCAACTTTGAGACTTTATTAATTATTCTTTCAAGAATTTAATCCTCTTTTGTTTTCATACAGTGAAGAATTTGCTTCACGAGAGTTTGATAAATCTATAATATGTTTGACCTTTAAAATGAGGGAACACATAATTTCTTTCTGCTAAACAAGTTTCCATATCATATGATAAATATTTTCTTCGACCATCATATCTTTAGTGGCAGCTTCATATTACTAAGCATAAATATTTCACCATCCCATAATTCTTAGATAGAAACTCCATGGCAAATTCTTACTAATGTTCTTTCTCAAATACAACCAGAGATTGTAACTCACGCTAATAACAAAAATTACTAGATTCCCTTGGATGCATGAAATTAAATGCAACACATTGTGAATGTTAAAGATGTTTAAACACTAATAATTCAGGACTCAGAAAGAAAGAAAAAAAAGTTAACTCCGATGATCAGTAAAGACATAAAGAGGCCTTATGCCAAGTGACTCCGAGGATTAATCAGTTATATTTTTAAATTATGTTACACAAATCTTGATGCAAAAATTTAATAATGAAAAATATGTGAGACACATAAAATAAGGGCATTGAAACCTTCACTCTTCAAATATATTTATATTGAACAAAACATTCCTAGAGTATATGTCTGCATTCTGCAGTTTAAAATACTACTGCACATGGTGGAATCAAATTTTTTGGTCCACACTCTAGAATGCCAATCTTAGTATCATAGAAAATTGAGTAAGATAAATAAAAGAAACAACAAAATCCTTTATAGTGTTGAAAAACTGGTCTAAACCAGTGGTATCAACTACTGTCATTGGTGCTGCTCTTGCTGCATCCTTTGCAGTTGATGTGGTTGTCTCTGAGTTTCTTGCTGCTGCTGCTGCTGACTCGAAATAATATTTTGATTAGAAGATCGAATCTGCCTATTTGTTTCCCATCTGATATATTCCATTAGGAGAGAATTCATGCTGATTGCAATCCCAAATCCAGTGAATGTTGCAAGAAGAACCGAGAAAATCGCACTCACATTAAGCTACAAGTAGAAACATCAAATGTTAACGTAAGTGACTTATTCATAAAATTGAAATGGAGAAAAATGATGAGCACAACATGATGTGAAGTGGATAATCTTACTATAGAATAGAATATATGAGCAAACAGGATGACAAATGCGAACTGGAAGCAAGCATAAGCCCATATGTAACTCCTGCTCACTGCCAATGGAAAACATATGTGATTTAAAATTTGTTGAACATATTAATTATTTCCAGCTAACAAGTTACTATCATGTCTGTGGCAGATTAGTAGAACTTGAGAGTTTAATGAACAGGAAAATTTACAGGGTATACATGTCTTGTTCTAATCACCAGTCATGTTAGAAACAATGAAACACAGACATGACAGTGAAATGACACTTGGACACACGTAATAATTTGGTAAAACATAAGTGATTGAATGTAATAACATGTGTTGGTGTCATGTCGGAGTTCAATACAATTCGACATTCATTGTAAAGTGAAAGACAGTTTGTTCCTTGATTCCAATTCTTACGAATTTCAAAATACAAATTCTTTGACATGCTAAGGCAAGAAGAAAGCAAGCTTACCCATGGTTGAAGCAATAATAGATGAAAGGAGACCTAAAATGCAGGAGAAAGGCAACGAAATGGCAAGAGCACGTGGGCCCAAATCTGAAACCTGGTACACTAGAAATCTTTGAGTCAGAAATACTTCCATTTTGTACAAAATATTTTAAAGAAAACAACTAGTGGCCCACTGGTTTATCCAGTGACTCAGTAATTTGACCGGGTTGATGCCTGTCCCGGTTTTGAAAACACCGATTCTGTACGTAGAATGATCAAACAATTTAGGTTAGTGTTTCCAAAGATCGGTAGCATACCAGTAGTTCCTCCAGAAAGCAAAAGTATGCAAGCATGCTGACCAAGACAAGTACCGGTACATCCTGCCAGATCCTGTAGAGTATATTATAATTAGAAAAGCCAGTGATTGCCTAGTAAGTTATCACAGATTTATAGACTATAGACCTAACAAAGCATTGTTTCCTCATATAATTGAGCGATGTTGTTCGAATTCTGTAATAACCTTTCCTAGTCCGGCATAGACACACATTTCAGAATTGTCTATAATTTCATGTTTTTTAGACAGCTCAACGGCCATCTGCATACAGATTTGTATCTTTGACTCGTTCAGTGAATACCAGGCTTTCACCCATAGTTTTGAGTGATTTCTCTTCTTTAGCACAACAGTTTTTCAAAGGCTAAATATATATAAGGTCAACTTGCAACTTCTGAAACCTAACGACCCTAGACAACAACCAGACTTATACTCAAAGCAAAGTGAAAATAATGAAAAGTGTGGGTCCTGGACCACAAGGCCAACAAATCAGCATGACAAAAACATTGTAAGTTTCTCTCTTATATGTTAGTTTGAAGAGGAATTGAACTGAACATAAAAATTATTAGAACGTTGAAACAACTAAACTTTACCTGTAATTAGTTACTGCTCTCTGTTGTGATGCATTCAATGTATGCCGAACAACAGTCGGAGGACTAGAAATTTTCAAGAGTGTTACTGGAAGATTCCGGACATCCTGCTTGCAGACATCACATGTCTTATTTCCTTTGATACTAAACCACTTTACTGCACAGTCTTGGTGAGCAAGTGCAAGCTCGCCTTTACAACTGCAATCCATCCTAAGAGTATCTCCCCCTTCCGCAAGCTCCACCAAACAAATCCTGCAAACTGCTTCTTCTTCTGGAATATCCTCAGAAGCATCTTCAATGACTGAAACAAAACGGCGTGACAAAATGCAAAAAAAACAATAAATTACTATTTAGACTACATATGCAGATAAAAGTAGTGTTATTATTGAAAGTGCAAATGTAATTGCGATGGGAAATTATCTACTCATGTTGAAATTTTCAAATAAGCTTGTCATGGCACAATTTTGTGTCTAAATCTCTTCATAAATATTTGTAAATTTTAATAGGGCAAAATCACCTATTTAATATCTCTATGAAGATAAAAAGATAGAGGATCATTCACAAAGAAAACAAAATAAATGTCAAAAGATAACAAGAAAGTTAACATACAGTTATTAAATTTATTTTTTATCATAAAAAGGTTATCGTGAAGATTTAAAAGGGATACATAGAATAAAGTAAGTTAAGTTCCATGATATCATGAAGATTTACCAATCTCTTGCATTGAATCACTGCGGGTTGAAACACCATCAGTAGTTGCTGGCTGTGGTCTTGCTGAAATAACACGAACTAGACGCCTAGAATCTGTTGCAGGCCTTAAATTAGTGGCTTTGACATTAACCGGAACTGAAAATGATCGAGTCATATGCTTATTCACTTTCACTTTCTGTACAGAAAAGACAATTTTCATCAATGTAGCATACTTTAAGTATCATATTTTCATATATAAAAATGTAGAAAAACCATTACTATGAGAACAGCATAAACATACATTTGAATCAGAACCACCCTCTACATGTCTTCCATGTACATTCTCTGCACCTGAATTAGCAATTGGAGTAACCGGTAACGAATGTGCCGCTTTTGTTGATGAAGGGAACAAAATCTTATTAAGTGAATGAGACCTTGAAGTTGAAGGCTTATTATCCAAAGGACCATTATCTGATGATAAAGTATCAGAAACAATCAAAACTCTCTTTTCAGAATCTTCTGAACAAGTTTTTGTCCTAAAGCTTCTATCAGAAAGTAAATTTTTCATAGAGGACTTGACTTTAGTAGAATGTGGCCTTGGCGGCAGTCCTCTAGTGGAACCTGGACTTGATAATGTAGGACCATCTGTCTTAGTAGAAGATGATAATGCACTTTCTAGTGTCCTTGTTGGTATTTGTAGAGATGAAAGACTAGGCCTTCTGGACTGTGAAATCAACAAATTTTGGTCATTATTTCCATTTCTAGCAATGTCTAGAAATACATCAAACTCAAAGTTGGTACATTAAAATGTGGAAAGTGACACAAAAATATAAACAAAAAACTAGATGCTAAAAAAGGAAACTTTATTTTAGCCCAGATGCTAAAAAATATCTAATGGAAAGGAAAAACTAGAATCATTTAAACGAGTTCGATTTCAAATGAAACAATTATTTGTCGGACTTTACTTTAACTCCTAGCCAAACTTGGGATTACGAGTGTCCTCTTCTTCTAGGAACCAGAGGATTAACACAACCAAAAAAAATAATATTGGAGAAAATAAAAAAGGAAACTTTATTTATGCCCAAATGCTAAAAATTATAAATTTATATCATCTTCTACCCTATGGTTCAAACCAATGGAAACCCAGTTGACCTAAAGAAAAATCATGCTACATAGGCAAAAGGGTCATCAGCATTGAGATTTTCAAACAAAGTAAAAAGGGTTTGTGCAGAATCACCTGATGATGAAGAAGAGAAGAATCTGACATCATTGAAACTGCATCAGTTTGAAGTTCAACACCTTCCTTCTCCATCAAAGATAGATTCAGGTGAAAGTTTGAAGAGAAAATTGCAGTAATTAGCAACAACTTGAAATATATAATAGGAAATGGAAAAAGTTTGGAATAGGAAATGAGAGTGATGTATAAACTAGAAAGAAAGTGTGATGTGTGAAATTTGGATTATTGATTAAAAAATTGTTACATGTGGATTAATTTTAATATGATATGATTAGATAGTAGAAAATAAGAAGAAATTAAGACTTGAGAAAGAAAGATAGTTTTTTGTATTAAGATGAAAAATATTATTATTATTTTTCAGTTTTTTGTCTGATAGAAAAATAAAAAAGAGAAATAATATTATTTTGAAAAAGACAGAGAGAGGGAAGATTATTATTTTAATAACATAAAATTGAAGCTAATAAAGAAAAAATGTACACTGTCTTTTTCTTATGCACCAAATGAAAGACTCTTATTATCTTTTTGTTCAATTTCTCTCTTTCCCTTTTTTACCAGACAAATTGCAGCATGCTTTAACTAATACATAAATATTGTTATGACCCTACCAACTTGTGACCATCATGAGCTTGATATTTTAATTCTGCTGCCAATTATATATAAATAAAATTATAATTAGCTTGTATTTTTTAAGGATAAAGGTTATTCATATAGAGTACTTAGCTCTAATTCTAATGATTAAAGACATTTTACCATCAACAATTAACGTAAGTGATTGGTGCATAATGCATATGAATGTTGTAAATTCGAAATATTAAATTTAATTTTTATTATAAAAAATTATGGATATGTTCAAATTTTGAATTTTGAATAGGGTATAAATCATTAACGCCTTCAATTTTTTAATGTGGAGTTGTAAGTACTCAATAAAATTGCATTCTAATCCAGAAGTCATAGCTCAACTGGCAAAATTGTCGAAATTGTTAGGCCGGATGCCATGACCGGGGTTCGAACCCAGGTACCTCCACTTATATGTGTGAATTTATAATGGCTTTGCCATTTCGTCTATCTCCCAAAAAAAAAATTGCATTCTAGCTTTGATTCATCGTTAAATTGTTTGGTTAATTTGTCTCTATAATCTTAATTCAGTTGGTGTAGACATTGTATGTAGTAGTCGGAGTTTAAACCTTAAACGTTCCACTTATTCACAAAGAAGTGAAGTTTTAACAATTGAGCTATTTGACAAAAAAAAATTGTGGTGGTTGGGGTTCAAACCCCGAACCTTGCATATTTTATGCATTGTCCATATCAACTGAGCTAAGCTCACGAAGACAAAGAGAATTGTTTTGTTAATTTAAATGTAAGAAAATGATAGCATTTTTGTAGTGGTGAGAAAAAATAACGAAAATTGCTGACAAAATTCACGAATCCTAGGTGTCCATTTTTCATTGTTTGGTCAAACCCACTCTTCTTGTTTGACGGAATACATGTAGAGTCTAAAATACTCAATCACGATTATTTGCCTTTTTTTTTGTAAGACTTTATTTCGTAATAATATTTTTCCAATATTAATTATTTTTTGCACACGTTTTTTTTGTTTGTTGAAAGATAGTTGTTGGCCACGTTAATGTGTTTAAAAATGTTTTTTTTTTTTTTTGTATAGAGCTAAATTTATGAATGGCTATTGGATTTGTGGATTGTCTACACACGGGATGTATATCAACTATTAATTGTGGTGTCATTTGTTCTTTGTTCCATTCCTTTTCCGATGGCATTTAGCAGGGGTTGTTTCCCACCATGGGAAAGTCAATTTTGACCATTTGATGAGATAAAGAACATATATTTATCATAGTTTCTCAACACTATATCTAACCACCCACCACCCATCTCCCTACTTTCCCCCCACCACCTCACTGCACTTTCTCTCTCCATCTCCATCGAAATTTCTTCATCAAATATTGTATCAAAATTTTTAACATGGAAAATCCAATTATTCCCAGCTATAGAGATTTGTGAAATTTTGTATTTTAATTTTTTCAGATCTGTACTCGAATTTGTCAGATTTTATATATCAATTATTTACTCTTGTTTGTTGCAATGTATTCATCTTCAATTTTTAACATGTTAGACTTTCACATCTTCAACACAAACTCCAAAACCATCTGACCCTATCCATATTCATACTGACCCGGTTGAGCAACCAAGCAACCACACAGTAATTAAAAATCCTTGAATAAAAAGCCAGAGAAAACTATGAGTGAAGGAAGAACGGGATAACTTGTGTAGATCTAAGTAGTAACTAAACTCTTGCTTGGAAAAAAAGAAACTGAAACTGAACTTATTCTTTTTTCTGTAAATTGCAGTCTATGATTTTCATTCAGGAACACAAACAAAAATAATGTTCAATTTAGAGAAAAACAGAGACCCATGTGTCACTAAAAACTTGTAAAAAAAATTGGGAGAAGAAAAATATTGAGAGTAAATTGTGTGATTCAAGCTAATGGTAGTTATGGTTGGTTTGATCTTGCAATATACACAGCTGCTAGTGGGTGAGTGAGTCAAGGAGAGAGAAAGAGAAAAAAAAATTGATGTTGAGATTCCATGATAAAACAATGTTTCTTATTTGATCCAATGGACAAAAAAAACTTTCCTATGGTGGGAAACAACTCCCCTTTCCCATACTAAACTCCACCTCCTTTTCCCATTACCTTGTACTAAATATCACATCAAATATCATCGGCTATTGTTGACTTCTTTATCCCTTCTCACATTAAACTTCATAGTAAAAGATATCCCATTCCCAATTCACTTCTTGATAAATTACAATGGATGCTTTCCTTATGTATTTTGAAATACAATTGATGTATTTGGTCAACAATATAGATTAGATGTATCGAATATTTAATAAATCTAAAAAGTTTTTTTTTTTATAATATTGATCAGAAGAAGTATAAGTTTTGTGTACCTCTCATAATCTCATATCAACTCGAGAATTTTTCAATTCAACTCTTATTTTAGCTCAACCCAGTCAAGTTTGAATACAACCCGAACCAAGGCATTCAAGTAACATGTTTGATATTTTGAACCTTTGTGAATTCGGAAACTTAACCTTTTTTTTTTGTTACAAAATCTTAACCTATTGACATGTCATATTATTTTAATTTTTCTTTTATAAATTGCATGGAACTACTCCTAGAATAAATCTATTTTTTATTACAATTATAGTTTTATTTAATTGCAAAATTTGAAGATCAAATCTAATTTAAGATTCTTCCTTCTTTTATTCAAAATTCAGACATCGATTCATTCACTTTCATTTTAGATAATATTAGTATGTATTTATTTTTGGACATTATTCAAATTGTGGAATGATTTTTAAACATTAATGATGGTCTTTAATTGACAATAGTACTAAAATTTTACGATTTATGTGTTTCTTAGGGAATCAAATTTATCACATTTCATTCATAATAATAGTAGTAATGCAGTTCAAGATTACATCAAAAACAGTGTGAGAAGCATAAGATAAAGGTGCTCGTACAAGTGCATGAGTACTACTAAGCTTTTTAAATTTTTGAAGTACCACAAATGTTGTTAATTGAATTACTTTTTTATTTTAAAATTTAAAAAATATACTTTTTGTATTACTCGAAAACCAAACTAAACTATAATCAAATGATCAAATAGTTTGATTTTGTTTTAGTGTTAGAAGTGCATCATGAACACTTAACCCAAAAACAATTGATTGTTTTGGATATTACGTTTAGTCAAATTGGATCCAACCCAAACCGCAAACACTTTTATTCATAATTGAACGATGTTGACTATTGGTGTCCTTTGTCCATATTAAAATTTACCTACAAACCCATTTTAAAAAATAAACTTCAAGTGATTCTATTCAAATGGTTACTGAACTCCACCAAGTAACGAATCGTTGAAAAAACTCAAATTAAATTTATGAGGTTAGACTATAGTTACATAACGACCCTTTCAAAAAAAAAAAAAGTTACCTAACAACCAAACTTTTAATTATCAAGTCCCCTTTCATCGTGAATCAAATTTTTTTAAAAAAAGAATAATTTTATAAAATAAAAAATTTCTACCACCAATTTATTCGTACACATTATACAAAACTAATAAAAATGGTTAAAAGTATTGAAACTATGAGACCCTAATTTAATGGGACTTTCAAGAGGTTTGTGTTGTGTGAGTGTTGGGAGAGTTTCATTTACTCCATTGAATTGACCATTGACTAAATTTGAGATTCATTCATTGGCGATTGGCATACAGACTCAATTTGAGATTAATTCATTGGCATATAGAGTGAAAATCAAAAGGAAGAAGTGTGTGTGAGAATGGAATTGGAAGGTGCTTAGCAGGTTCCTCTTTTAGTGACCAAGACCAAGTCGCCAACCCACATACACCAACCAACAACCAAAACACAACACAAGTCTTATACTTACGTATGAATATTCAAACGATGACGTCATCCAAACGACGCCGTTTCCTTCAATTGTCTTCCAGAACTGGAAGAATCATCAACCCCACCCACCAATCTCACGTGTATCTGTGGAGCTTACGAAGATCAAGATCTTAGGAGACTTTAAGGCTAAAAAAAAAACGTTTATATAGATATTTAAAACATCTATAATAAATACACTCATTTTTTGGTATTTAAATAGTTCACACGGATACACATCATTCATTTGAAATTTTTTAACATTAATACCTAATGAGTACTCAATTCCTCCAACTCAGATCTCACACGAATTTTTTAAATGAGACTCATTAATCAACTATCAATAACTTTAAACTATTATATTTCAATTTTTTAATATTAAAAAGGTGTGGACCCCACTGAAGATTTGAGGTCTAAAGCAAGACCTCGTGTCTTATAAGACACCAACAATTTTTCTCCTCTAATAGGTATCAAGTCTTAAATGTTTAAGACTCCTTCATTCTGGATGCTCTTATAGATCATTGACGGCAGAAGTTGAACCGATCACGGATAAATTAATTTCTTACAAAATCAGCCTTTGTTAAATAAAGTGTGATCTCTCATAGTTTAAAAGAAGAGAAGAAACACAAAAAAAAATTGATGAAACATATTTTAATGGTTAGATATCACAATTTACTTGAGAAATCCATTTGCCCCACAGACGTGTAAAATTAAATATTACATGCAATAAATATGAAGAACATTTTTTTAAATGTGATATTCTTTTTTCTCTACGAAATAAATCTCATATTCTTATCAATACTTTTCGTATTTTGACTAATTTTAGTCGTTTACAATATAGAAATGACTAATGATGATATAACCATTCAACAGATTCTCTTTTGCTCCTTATAATTTACTTTTATCAGCAATTAACTTTATTCTTTTTTCTTTTTTATTCTTTTTACATTTGTCTCATTATAAGATTAAAATACCTAGCATTAATAGTAAGAAGAATTGAGGATGATGGTTTTTCTTTTACTGCAATTGAATTTGAGGATAATGGTTAAATAAGGAGATTTTTGTTTATATATGCAAAAGAAATTTATTATCGAGTACAAGGCTTATTTCAATCCAATACAAGAAAATAACTTTGTTAGGAGACAACACTTTTCTGAGTTATTATTGCAGGTCACAAGACAAAATACATAATACACAGACACACATAAAAAAGGACAAACATCAACATAAAAATGTAAAATCAATCTTTTTATGTGTGTTAGCAAACACTATATATTTAGTGTTGTGACCACGTAAGACAAACACTTTTTTTTTTTTTTTCTTCTTATAAGATGTCAATGTCTTGTATATGAAATAGATGGAATACATGTTGAGAGTCCCACATCGGACATGACATGGCTTCACAATGTGTTTATAAGTGGGGGCAATCCTCATCTCACAAGTCGGTTTTGTGGGGCTGTGTTAGGCCCAACCACGATTTCTAAGATGGTATCAGAGCCTCCTCCAAGATCCGTTGGACCACCTGCTATCATGTTTCCGTTATCGGGCCACCCACCATTTATGTCCACGAACCAAGCCCAATAGTGTTGTTCGTGAGGGAATGTGTTAAGAGTCCCACATCGGATATGACATAGCCTGACAATGTGTTTGTAAGTAGGGGCAATCTTCACCTCACAAATCGATTTTGTGGGGTCGAATTAGGCCTCAAATTTCAATAATACATATATCGTTTAAGCATATAATTACAACCTAGATCATCCATAGGGTTACGGATTTTGCAGCCACTGCAGTTTGATTGAATATCTAGATCTAACATAATCTTTTTTTTCATTATGTAGTTTTTCCATTTATAGTTGGTTCCTCACTCTACATTCGCTTTGTATCATATCATATTGGATCCTCTACAAGTACAATACTACAAAATTGTTATACCTAAATATAGTTGGTTCTAACCATCCTACCATATAGTGGTCACACTGCTATTCTATATATAGTGTTGCCAAGAATTAAGTTAAACTTTTATGTAGCTCAAAAAAAGGTAATATCACGTGTCATATCACATGGTGCCGCCCTTAAGAATGTACTACTGTTTTTCCCAAATCCAATTACGTTCACACTTTTGACTAAAAATACAAAATATTTAAATGCAAAAAAAAAAAAAATAAAATCCAACCATA
>Ga0315913_1006350_pt1 | contig 14303 bp, 7 predicted proteins | sample MpolsnodulesMG_FD_207736 | JGI IMG/M metagenome (GOLD analysis project Ga0315913, IMG submission 207736) | Medicago polymorpha root nodule microbial communities from Los Angeles, California, United States - small nodules | ecosystem: Host-associated > Plants > Roots > Nodule | place: USA... | reverse complement strand
CTCTAAAGCATCCAAAGCTGTCCAGATATTTTCTTTCTCTCCAAGTCAGTCCACGTGTCACCCTCTGATTGGCTTGATCCAATCAAACCAATCAGAAGCCAACACATTCTCCACCTAGCCCTAAAATGACAGTTTATAAATAGACTGTCATTAATTGTGCACTGTTCACACGCATCAGAGGTTAGAATCAGTCAAAAACTACACAAACACATTTTCGTTTCTCTCTCCACCAAAATACAGATCAAAAACCAAAAATGATGAACATTTGATGAACATCATGAATACATGGAAATTTTCCAGCAATCTGTTCAAACAACAATCACAGTAGCATCATCATCATTATTTTCGATTTTTCATCACAACACATAAGAATCAGAATCATCGAAACAACAACTTTCACAAACTCGCTTTTGGATCCGTATAACAACAACACCAACGACGGTACCGACCTGGAATTTGAGCAGATCGAAGCCCAAATCCGACTCCGAGGTAAGGTTTTTTTACCTTTTCTCCACTTTTGTTTTCACAACTTTGTTTCTAGATCTACTCCGATTGTGACCTCATCTCAAAAATCTAAGCTCAGATTCAGGTTTAGAAAGGAAATGGATGTTTAGAAATGTAAAAAAAATTTGAAATCGGAGAACGTTTGATTTTTCGACGCGGTGACGCCGCCCGTTTGGGCCGGTCACCACCGCGTCGGAGCACCAAAGCTCGTCGGAGAAGATGAAGATCCATCTTTTTTTTTTTTTTCGTTTTCCATAAATAGTTTTAGAGAGAAGGGAGAGCTTCTCTCTCTAAGAGAGAGAAGTTTTTGTTGTTTTATGTGTTTTTTTGTTGAGCTTGCTTTTATATTGGTATTTGTTTAGTCCGATTGTGTGTGTGCATGACCATCTGTTAGTCACGTGACCTAAAGACTAGAATGTCGGATCTCAGATCTGACGGTCCAAGATGCTCTTGGGAAGATTCACGTATGCCTTTGTCTTTTACTCCTCACTGTGTGTCTTTTGTTTAAATTGTGCTTGATTTTAAATCCTATGAGTGTTGTCTATTTTCACTATTGTGTTCATGTTTTTTAAACCCTTGGATCATTTGATCTAGAGGTTGTGATGAGTTGATACAGTGATTGAATCTGGACCTCCTGATTCATCAAGTGGTCCAGATTCATCCAACCTGAGCCTTTGTTTTATTTATTTTTCTTCACTATTTTTTATATATTTTTACACCACTCTTTTTTTCATTTTAATGTCTTTTTTCATTCTAAAAAATGTGTTCTCTCTTTTAAAACTTTCTATCTTTTAATATTTATTCTACTTGTTTATTTCCACTATTTTTTTAATTATTTGCTTGATTGTTTTTAAATTGCCATTTATTTTATGCTTATTTTATTTGTCATTTATTTCTAATTTAATTTATGCTTAGAATTTTTGCATGCATATTTAATTCTTGTTATTTATTTTATTGACATCATTTGTTTAGTGTGTATAATAGAGAATTTATGTAACACATGCATTTTATTTTCTTGTCATTTATTTTCGCTTGAAGACCTTAGAATGTATATAGGAGGCTATGTAATTATGTAAACGACACACGCACCGACACATGCACCGACACCATCCCACTTTATTTATTGCTTTATGCTTGGATTGTGAGCGAGGACAAAAATGGATTAGGGACCAACTAGGATTAATAACTTGACTAATTTGAGTGCCTTAAAAGTAAACAACTAGTAATTTAGGTCGGAATTTTACTTGGGATCCAACATCCTCGGTAATTCCTTTCATATTTCATTTTTCCGTTACGTTGAAACGTGTAGTTTTTTTTTTTTTTACCGTTAGTTTAGAAAAATCATTTTTCCAAAAAAAACCAAATATGCAAAACTTCAAAAAATATTTTCTTAAGAAACCTTGGATTTTAACCCAAGTGATCATTTTCCTTTTATTTCTTAATCAAAATTTTAATCAATTTTAACCATATTAGACTTGTTTTTCTTTTAACTAAAATTAATCAACCTCACCTCATTTTGCTACTCTTATGCCTCAACGCCTCTTTTCCCTTCTTAAAATCATTTTCAAAAAACTCTAAAAAAAAAAACCAACCCACAAAAAATAATTTTTGAGAGTGAATTACATTGGTTTTGATCCCACTTGTGGGTATGTAGGTAAAGGAGTTAGTCCTTCTAAATCAAATAAAATAACTAAAAACATACTTCTTCTTCCTTCATTCTTTCACTTAGACATTTAGACAAGTATTTTCAAAATAAGTAATTGAATTAGCACAAGATAAATTAGACAAAAGGTTCCTACGGAATACCGTAGTCGTGTAGGGTGCTTAACACTTTCCCTCCGTGAAATCAACCTCCGGATCCATAATCTCATAAGGGTTTTTTTTACTTACTTTTTCCCTTCCCACGAATAAAAGTTAAAAGTTCAAAGATTGAAGATTCAAATCAATTAATGGTTTGACATCCGAAAATCAAGAGCACATGTAGTGTTAACTTGTGCCCTTAGGGCACATGTTAAGAAACCTAAAAGAAGAAACATTTTATAAAATTTTGTGCATTCAACTTATTAAAAAGCTAAATATTAAATGTAATACACACATTCCAATGAGCTATTTCTATATTTGTTTTATTAACTTATGTCTTAAGAGCACAAGTTAACATTTTCCTAAATTTATTTGAGCAAAAAAAGGTACGAGTTTGGACAGATTAAATAATAGCTTATTAGTTAGACACATAAAAACCGACACTATACTCCAACATCGTGTGTGAGTATTCACAATGTTTTATTTATTTTTTTGAACAGAGTATACAATGTTGAGTATAGGAGAGATATTCATTTATTTTTCAGTTCCAACAAAAATAATTTTGCAGTGTGTCGGAAGCATATGTGGTGGAGGCAAAACTTAGTCCCACTGTTGCGATGGCTATGGTGCACCAAGACATGGGTGACAGTCTAATACCACCAAGAATTGAGAGCTAGCCAAATTAGTTTGTTGTGGGTCGTAAGCATATGTGGTGGAGACTATACTCACCCAAACATTTGTGACAGTAATAATTGTTCAATTCAAGACCACGACACTCATTTGCTATTCGGGTTAGAAAAAGACCAGACAAAAAATGAATAAAAGATTCCGAACATTAAGAAAATACAAAATCCATCAACTAAAATATGGAAATATCAAATACTTGTGAGATTATCTAATTATTTATTTTTAGATTTAAATGCATTTTTAACCCCTTAACTTCTTAAAAGTTGTGATTTTAGCCTCCTAATAAAAAAATAACAATTTTACCTTCTAACTTAGAAAACGTTGCAAAATTGCTTAGAAAACGTTACATATCCCAAAACAGGGGGCCAAAATTGCAACATTTTGTAAAGATAAGGGGGCAAAAGAACATATTACCCTAAAGATAGAGTGATAAAAGAACATATTTCCATATAGTTAGAGGGTCAAAATATCACATTTTTCTAAAGATAGAGAGCAAAATTGTTATTTTTTGTTAGGGGTCAAAATCACAACTTTTTAAAAGTTAACGAGTTAAAAATGTATGTAAACCATATTTTTATTATAGTTGTGAATTCAATTAAACCCACCAATGTTATGATGTGTCGAACAAAAGTAATAGCAATCAATAATCAAATTGATCAAACAAACCACAGACAATAAAAATATGATAAATGAGAAGAGACAAGTGAGTAGTCATTAATCGTGATAAAGGAAAACCTCTACCACTAGTCCATATTACACAACGAAAATTGATGTATACACATTTGATAAGGCTGAAAAACACATGTAAAAGACGAAAAGCCCCGGCGGCAATTAACTGCCGAATTATGAAACCAGCGGCAGTTAACTGCCGATGATCTGTTATAAGAACAGACCAGACATAGGAGTTTCCAAAACTCCATTGTTGCGTTTTTTGCTCCCATAGGTGCGAATTTTACAAAGCATAAGCCATTTCAAGCCAATTTCAAGCACAAAATCAAGTAAGTTTTTTTAATCCTATTGCACTGTTGTTTTGTGATTGAATTGTTAGTTTTTTTTTTGTTAAATTTCGATTATAGAGGTTTTATTGATTTTATGATAGTTTACGTTTAGGTTTTGATGAATTGTTGTAGAATTGTTAGGTTTAGGTTTTGATTTTATGATTTTATGATAGTTTATGTTTAGATTAGAAGTGTTAGAATTGTTTAGGTTTAGGTTTGGGTTGTTATGAATTGTTAGAATTGTTATAGAAGTTTTATTGAATTGTTAGGTTTAGGTTTTGATGAATTTATGTAGAATTGTTTAGGTTTAGGTTTAGGTGTAGGTTTTGATGATAGTTTAGGTTTAGGTTTAAGTTTTGATTTTATGATTTTATGGCATTGTTGTTTAGTTTAGGTTTTGATCACTAATTTCTCTATGTAGATATGTCTCAGAATCAGAATCAGGTTCAGTTGAATAAAAAGGATGTTGATGACAAGAAGAAAGCAAAATCGATTGTGACATGGCACATAATCGAATGTGTGAAGTAAATAAAATAGTCACAAGGAAGGGGGATTTGAATTGTGACCCTTTAAAAATAAACCTGCAACTTAAAATTAATTCTCAAGTTGAAACTTGGAATGGTTAAGTTAAAAGCAGACTTCAGAACGTTCTGATGTCTGAGTGCAAAAAAAACAGTTTAACAGAATAAATGTGTTTGTGTGCGTATAGTGTTTACTGTAATTAAAAGAGTAAAGGGAAGAGAAAAAACACACAAAAAGTAATAGTGGTTCACCCAATGTGGGTTAGTCCACTCCTCACAATCTTGTGAGAGTTTCCACTGTGATGCTTGAGATAAGCTCTCAAATCCTGCACCTTACAATCTTTGTTCACCTGAACAATTTACACAACCTGTATTCTTTAAGCCTCAGCAGGCTTACACCTTTCTTGCTAAGTTACCCACTTAGACTTTTACACCTTTTGCTCAAACTAACACTTTAGTACCCCTAAATCTAGACGAGACTTAGTTTACAATTTGTATGGAGTTTGAATGATTGAAATAAGACAAGAGAAGAATAGAAGGATTTTATCTTTTATGAAAGATAAGAGGGAATTAATTTACACTTTTAAGACTTCTTGGAATCTTAGTGATGATCAATTTTTGCAAAAGTTTCAAAACACTCTTTGTTGTTTTTCTTGTATGCTTTGCAGTGGTGCAAGTTATGTTGAGGCCTTGATCTCTATTTATAGAGAGGTTGGGCTCATATAGCCGTTGTAGGGTGACCAATGGTCTTTCGCCACGTGTCCCGGACCCCACTAGTTTTTACTTGAAAATCTGGGTGAACATTCTGACCATCAAAATGTTGTTGTGTTCTTCAGGATGAACATCAGAATATTGCTGTGTTCTTCATCAGAATGTTGATATTCATGATGTTCTTTATCTGGGTTCATCAATAATAAATGTATGATGAGTTTCTAGGTTTGTTCAATGCGTGCCATAAGATTTATTTAGGCTTTATCCTTAAAAAGTTACTACTCCATATGCATCAAAAAGTTGTTGGGTAAAGTAGGATAAAGTTACCAAATCTGCATTGAACATTATGCAGGAGAGAGAATAGTGGATTTGCAGCTTCAGGCCCATGCTTTTAGGAGATTTGATTGATTCTGATCAGAGGACATGTCTATCTCTGAGCAAGATCTCCTTTTGCTTTGCTTGCTAACTTTTCACCAACTATACTGTTCATAGTTAGAAGCATGTGCATAGATGAACATTCTGACCTTCAGAATGTTCCTTTTGTTCTTACTTTAGGATGATTTGTAAGACTTAATTTTGATGTAATCAATCCTAATAGTAAAGACACAACTGAAGTGCAGTAATTGTAATTTCTAGGACAATATCCTCTTTGGAGTATTCCTAGTACTTCAAGTGTTCATAGTCTTGAATGAACCTTGAAGACCTTTTTGACATTATTCTTGTAAATTCCTTTATTGCTTGATTGATCCATGTAGATGTACTTTACTGGACATTTTATTCATGTCACGTGTACTTTGCATGTTCTTCATGTTCTTGATGATTCTGGGTTTGCTTATGAACAACCTTTTGAACTCTCATTAGAACGTTCTAATCAACTCACTAATCAACATTCTGAACTAGCTTTCTGAACTTCAGAATTAGTTCATGATTTCAATGTCCTTTGATTTCTTGTATCTTGGTATGATTTAAACCTTGTTTTTGTCTTAGTAAAACACTCAAGAGCACAAGTTAAATACCAAGGAATTAATCAAAGTCCATTTAGTCCTTAATCATTAAAGTTTATTATCTTTTAAATTAATTAGGGATTTTGCCTCAACAATGTGATGGTTCCGTAAAAAAGAAGGGTTCGAAGGTGCCGGTGTACAATCAGTCCAGACCGAGGAGGAGCGGGAGGACATGCTATTTTGGTCCTCAACCAAAAGAAGGTGCCCCAGGGACTGTCGAGGACAACTCAATTGACTTGTGTGACGAGGAAGATGATTGAATGTAATGGCTTCTAATGCCTAATTGTTTTGGATCTTTTTTTTATGTTTTTTTTGTGTATGTCGCGCACATTTTGCTTGACATTATTGTACTTTGAATAAAATTGTGTTTTGAATAATTTTGATTAAAGTCGCGTATTCGAATAAAGACTAATTAAATCTAACGTGAATTCAAATGAAAATAGCGTAATGAATGATATAATTCAAAAAGTGAATATTATTGTTCCATTCAAAACAACATGTATTATGCATAATCAACTATATATGTTATCACATCAAATTCACTCATATAAGACGAGTCATCACATAAAGAATGAGATGCATTCCGTGACACTCATCTTATATGAGGGAATTCAATATCATAATGTGAAAGTTACATTACATAAAGTTCCTAAATATGTCCTATCATTACATTACATTCGGCTAGAGCCTTCTAAATACAACAATTGTCTTACCTCTGAAATGGGGTAAGTTCAAACTTGCTAAACAGCAGCTCTCTAGCATTCACCCGACATTTTCATTGTTCCATTCAAAAGATTAAATTATTGTTACGCTTGGTTTAAATGATGGTATTCAAGTGTCAAAAGAATGAGGTCAATTCCTTGACACTTCAATATCATTTAAACCATCCTAACAAGAATTTAATCTTTTGAAAGGAACAATCGAAATGTCGGGTGAATGCTTGGGAATTGCCGTTTAACAAGTTTGAATTACCCCATTTCAGAGTAAGACAATTGTTGTAGTTGGAAGGTGCATTCCCTACATAATCACGATCTTATGGTGGAATCAAACTTTTGATAATATCTTCAGTTGATCTCAACAACGTTACACACATATCGATCCACTGGAACATGTTGTGCTCCCAAAACATGTTCCTCACGTCCTCATCGTTCGTTAATTCCACCCAACTGAATGAAATTCTCCCATCGTCGAGCATTGAATGTCTATACCTAACGTATTCCACCCTCCTTGTGTCTCCGGGGTTGACTCTTTGGTTGAATTCATTCAGTTGATCCTTAATACCTCTTAACGTGACACCAAGGTGCCGAACCTTCACCCTCTGAGGTTCTCCACTGTTGAATTGTGCATGAATGTCGAACATATCGGCCATTTCTTCAAATCTCAACAATAAGAAATTAAAAACAATTAATGAAAAAACTCATTCAAACATTTTATCAAACACTTGGAGTGCAAATTATACATAAACCTTTTTTTTGAGAGAAAATTATACATAAACCTTAAAAATCATAAAAATAACCCTAAAATGTTTTACTCTAAAAAAAACATAAAAATGCAAAAAATATAACAAAATTATTCAACTTATATCTACTCTTAAAATAAATCATAAACTCTTACATGTAAATCTACTTAAAAACTAAAATAAAAAAATTAATATAAAACACCAAAATTAAAAATAACCCTAAAATTCTAAACTATAACATAAACATCATGCAAACATTTTAACTAAATTAATCTACTTACATCTACTATAAAAGTCAATTATAACATATAAATCTACTCAAAAACTAAAAAAAAAAAAAAAAACTCAAAAACAAAACATTTATAACAACTAAAATGTAAGTTAATAGCACTATGATTTACTTGTGATTTTGTTGAATAAATTTGGTCGAGGATTTTAGAGTTTTTGAGAGAGATTGGAGAAATTGTGTGAGATTTTGAGAGTAATAATGAATGAGAGAGCTTCTGCCAGATTTGTATCAATACGTATCGGTAGTTAACTGCCGATGGATTCCTTGGCAAACTGCCGCCGGTTCAATTCATAATTCGGCAGTTAACTGCTGCCGAGGCTTTTCATTTTTTACATGTGTTTTTCAGCCTTATCAAATGTGTAATAGTAATTGTCATGCCCTTTTAGGAATGTTTGGCCCATTCCCACCCCTTTTCTGGACTGATGTATGCTGTGTTTGAATTGCATTCTCAGAATTATTTCCTTGGGTGTATAGTTTAGCATTGGACAAGGAGGTTGTGGTTTCTAGCAAGGGGATAGTGAGGGATCTAAATGGTCTATGAATTGGAAGTGAAATATGTTTGAGAGTGAGGTTGATATGTTGTCAGAATTGCAGGGAATTTTTCAAGGAATTTCAATTAATCCCAACAAACTGGACTCATGGATTTGGACAAGAGATGGCGTGGGAATATACTCAATAAAGTCAAGTTTTCATCATCTTTTGGATGCCAACAATGTGAGCGATTTATAGCTGCTCACATCACATCTTAGCAAAAATATATTGCCAACAATGTGGTTTTGCAAAATGATAGTATTAAAGAACATTTCCTTCCATTTTGCTGCTAATGATCTGGCTTGCAGTTGTGTTATGCTTGAATGCTAGAAATAATATCATATTCAAAGGTTCTAAATATTAAGGTTCTACCTTGGAGTTGGTTTATAAATAGGATGGAGGAATATTCTTGTTTAAAAATGCATTATTGGTGATTTAACCCCATTTGTTGTGCGTTCAATTAGTTTATCTGGTATTGACATGTTAGAGTAGCTCTTGTACCCAGTAATTTATTTTGCTCAACGAAAAAAAGGCAAATATATATTTCATAAAAAAAAGTTGAATTTCATTACTAATAATTTTTAGGTGTGTCTCATAAATGCCTCTCAAACATGGCTTAAAGATGGACCCGTACTATTTTTAGTTAATAATGAATTTTATAATAATGTATAAAGTGCATATATTTTGAAACAGTAGCATGATTTGGTCTCTTTGAACATTTATAAGATCAAAACATTAGTACTAATGACAGGGACTTAAATATAGTTCACCTTATAAAATGGAGAGGATGGCTCCTTAGTCCTTAGTCGGGAATTAAGGACTAATGTCTCAAAACAAAGTTTTATTTATGGTATATCTCCTTATAATATATTGTTCTATTTCCATACACGTATAGGTCAAAGATTGAGTCATAGTTCAAATGTTTCAATATCAAAGTAGACATAATGGGAATATAATCTAAAGTGTGGTGACTAGTATAAGACAATGCTGATTAAACTTAACCTAAAGTTTGATAACGAAAGAAGTAACAATTGTGTCACACTTTATATTTTTCTAATATATCATTATGGACATTTTGATGTAGACAATACATTCACATATATTTCAAGAGATGTATTTTTTTATTTAGTTTTTCAAATTTGAAAAGGAACTTTTACACACACATCTATATACATATGAGTGAGGACAGAATATATGTTTAAGTAGTTATGATGGTGTTCCTGGTTTGTACTCTATTTAGCTTTAAAGTTTTGGACTTTGGTTGTATAGGGCATATATATGTTATCTTTTTAGCAGTGGATAGTAATTATAAGGATGCATTGGTAGAAGCTTTTATTTTTCACCAACATCACATCAAATGTCCCTACATTATTAAAACCTTTGAGATAAAAGGTCGAGTAAGTTAATGTGTGGATGAAACTCTAGAGACTGCTTGTTTTGAAGGACCACTTTGGTTTGCCAGAAAGCAGTAAAAGAGTATTCACTGGTTTTCAATTAACCCTAGTACTACTGTACATGTTTGGCTCATACAAAGTACATGCATCTCTCATCTTTTGTTCAGTCACATACTCTATCTCTCAAACAGACACACATATTTATGTGTGTGTATAGAGAAATGACTATTTCAGGTAGACAATTTGTTGGTTATATATATATGTGTTAAAATAAGGAAAGGAATAGAAAACAATACATGAAATTTTTCTTTTGGATGGCTACACATGCAGATTTTGATTCTTTGTGGTAAACCAAAATATCATCTGAATGGAACTATAAAGACTAATCATCTTAAGACAACAAAGATCTATCTAAGAGGTTGATCTCTTCCTACAAGTGTTTTTACATGCGATTGGCCAAGGATGGATATCAAGCTTTAGACTAAATAGGAATGTGCTCCTTTCCAGGTCTGGGTTCGATTCCCTCTGGTGCCAATTTTGATGAGTAAGTCCATACAAAGCTTTGCTCTGGCTTAGAATGGGCCCCCGCAAGTGGATGGTGGGATTGCTTCCCTCGGATTAGTCGATCCTTAGATCAGATATTGAGTTTTTTTTTTAAAAAAAACAAAAAACTTTAGATCAAATAGTTAAAAAACTTAAAGTGGACTAGAAAAACCAGCAAAAAAGTTCTCGACACTGATTGTCATTCTTGATTGTTGAAATGAGAATAGTATTGTCAGAGGCCAATCTTATCTCAGTTCAATTATTTAAGAATTGTGGTTAGAGAATTTCTAGTATTTTCTACTTACATATGCAAAACCAACGTGTTTCATGATAGTTTACTTTGAACAAATAACTAAATGAGTTTTTATTTAATAAAAAGTGTTTCATATCTTCTTAAAAAGTTTTAATAACTAAATGTCTTTTAATATAGTTTACCAAATGTTCAGCAAATAATATTTAAAAATTTCAGTGATTTTTTATGGGACAATTTTTAGTGATTGTTAATAACTAATAATACTGAATATTTAATATGATCTAAGAAAAAAATACAGAAAGTTCGTATGTTTATAAGGTGTTAGTTTAGTGATAAGAGTTTAGTCGTGAAACTTCAATAAAATTGTTCAAATCTCATAAGAAACGGTAGTAAAATTGACGCGATTAGGGTCGGTTATTAATAAAAAAAACTATCACTGCCCTTTTTTTTAAAAAAAAAAAAAAACATAATATTTATAGGCAACAAATGTTTACGCAACTTTTTGTTTTGAAGGGTAATGTAGAAAATATTAATCTTACCTCTTTTCCCAAGTTAACTAAATGGGGGAAAATACCTTGAAGGAAAAGTGAGACCGGATTGGTTTGCTTGTGTTTAGTTAATCACTCTAAGGAATGGACAAAACTTAGGTACAATTCCTTAGGTGTTTTTCGTATGGTTCTTAACTAAAAATACAACTTTTTTGGAGATAACAAATTTTGAGAGAATTATGGATTTAAGGAAATCATGGTGAATTTAGTTAAGAACCATGCGAAAAGCACCTAAGGAATTGTACCTAAGTTTTTTTCCTAAGGAATTCTCTCCTTACCCATAAACAGTTACTCACAGCCTTGAGGTCATGGTAAACTTTGTAAGTAATTAATTACTCACGACTAGACTGTATGTAAAGTTATTTGTTTTAAGACATTATTTGTTTTATTTCTCATAAAAGTGAGATTTTTTTAAAAAGCTTATCTTAACCGATAATCAGGAAAGTATAGTGACAATATAAGTTTAGTTTATGAAAAGCAAACTATAATACTATAAGTTCAAATTTGATTATTCAAAAATAGCAAGGTACATATATTGAACGATAAAATAACTAAGCTTCAAAAGGGATGAGATCATATTAAAAAATATCAAGGTAAAAGGAAAAACTATAATGTTTCGTGTTATTATCCTAATATCCTAATTACTCACGCACACTTCAAATTCAACATCACACTTGAGCATCATTTTTCATACCTAAAATATTGTTGTAAGGGTTAGTCTTCAACATCTATGAACTAAAATCAATAATAAATTAAAACAACAAATAAGAATATATAACCATCATTAAGAAGTCATGCATAAGACATTTCTTTTACTTTTAAAATGTTCATCACCCCAAATTTTGATTTAAAACATAAAAAAACAAGTTTTAAGTTGATCAAACACTAGTAGAAACGCTTCTATTGATAATCTCTATTTTTATCTATTACTTTTATAAGTTTTTAAATAATAATACAACACTAACTACATATTTGCTGCTAGTATTTTCTAGCAGACTATTATTTACAAAATTGGTAGCAGAAAAGAGAATTGCATAAATTAATAGATGTACAGATTTGTAGCAGAAAGTAGGCAGATTTGGTATGTCCACCTAAAGATGAGTTTAAATGAACTTTTCACCTCTTTAAGTATTGTGTTTGTGCAATTTCAGCTCGTGGAAGATATTAAACGTCTTTCTTTCTAGTGGATTAAAGCAAAATTTACTGTTTTCTATTATAGTTTTCATAATTGGTGCCACAACCCATTTGTTTACTTGGGTATCAGCTAATTAGTGCTACAAACTGTTGATCTTCTGTTGTATTTTTGGCTAGTTTCTCTGTCACATCTTGTGCTCGGTTGACTTGCTGATGGTAGTAATATATTTCATTTTGATTTAAAAAAATATCAATACAAAAAATGCACAAACTTTCATAAAATCTTATCATTTTGGGTGCTTAAAGAGTGTTTTGGGGCACTCCTTAACATTTCACATTATCAATTAGATGTCATCTCATAAAAAGTAGTTTGAAAAGAGAAAAAGAAATGATATTTGTACAACCATTTTTGTACAACTTTTGAATAATTTTTTCTCTCATACTCACATTGTATTTTTATTCTCTCTCTTACTTTTTCTCTCTATTGTATTTAACCAATAACAAGAGACTATAACAAGGTTGTCTGAAAAGTTGTAAAAAAATAATTATTCAAATATCATTACTCAAAACGAAATGTGAACTTTTCCAAGAAGAATGGACTAAAATTGAAGGAAATTTTTAGAGGAATATAACAATATGTACAACCCCATAAATAAAGAATAGAGAACAAATATAACATTTTATTAAATTTATTAAAAATAGTATATCCAAATTTGGATAATGTCCATATAAGATAATGGTATCTAATTAAACTTCAAAATACTTGTTCTTAAGATTATACCGAAAATATATCCACAAAATAAATAAGATAAGCAAGATCGAATTTAAACACACTATGTTATGCTAATGCTATTATAGAGAACGAAAACACAGTCTCAAGTGTCAACATCTTGATTTATGAATGTGGACCAATGTTCAGTGATTGAAAGTAAATGAAGGGAACATTATTCATGTGAACGTCGTTAACATACAACTACCAAATTCAGATGCTGTTTTGTACTACTTTTAATGTCAAACTCAAACAATGTACAAATATGAAATGAATATCAAACTCTCTGTCTCTTCCTCTCCCTCATATGATTATTGTCTGTCAGCAATAGCGACAAGTTAATGAAAGCTACTACTTTCTTAAACAATTCAGTGAATATAATTGATTGGAGAATAGAAGAAAACCCTTTTGAGAAGTTAGGTTTACTCTATCAATTCCCTAATTATAAGCATTCATTTATTGAAAGAAAAAATATTTATCTCTAAATATAAGTCTCTTTTAAAATTATTGAGCTCATTTATTAACTTCTTCACAAAGATAAACCTTTACTTAAAATATGAAAAGTTAAAATTCTATACATACTATACCGAAAGAATAATTTTAAAATGTTTTCATATAAAATGAACACATTAATTAAACTATCAATTTTTTTAGTGGCACAACACGAAGCAACATAGTGTTGTTCTTTCTACCGCTGACGCTGAAAACATGGCAGCCGGTAGTTGTTGCTCACAAATTTTATGGCTTAAACAACAACTACTTGGCTATGATTTAAAACTCGATTGTGTTCCAATTAAGTGTGATATAACACTAGTGCTATAAATCTCACCAAAAACCAATTTTTACATTCAAGGACTAAGCATATTTAGATTCAACATCATTTCCTTAGGGATCATATTGAAAAGAAGGATGTGACTTTAGAGTACGTTGATACTAAGAGTCAACTTGTCGACAATGTTACAAAACCTCTACCATCCGACTCATTTCTCAAGATCCGTAGGGACCTATGTATCCTAGATACCTCTTGCTTTGAATAAGCAAGACCAAATATTTATTGCCTTCTAACCATGGCTTCCTTAGAAACGTTGATTACATTTCCTCAAGTGGTAAAAACTCAACCTCTCTATCTACTCATCACTAAATATATGTTTATCTTCA
>Ga0315913_1006349_pt1 | contig 14303 bp, 6 predicted proteins | sample MpolsnodulesMG_FD_207736 | JGI IMG/M metagenome (GOLD analysis project Ga0315913, IMG submission 207736) | Medicago polymorpha root nodule microbial communities from Los Angeles, California, United States - small nodules | ecosystem: Host-associated > Plants > Roots > Nodule | place: USA... | reverse complement strand
GACTTATCATCTGTTACATTGCAAATCTTTTAGATAAATAATTTAATTGAGCGCTTAAAGCATTAAAACTTACCATAAAAGTCCTTATGTATAAGCTATTTTTATAACTAAAGATTAAATAAGTCAAAATGTTTTCATGTAAGTTATAAGCTATTTTCATAAGCTATTCTTGAAGCTTATGAGAGGGGTAACTTTGGCGCAACTGGTAAAGTTGTTGTCATGTGACTGGAAGGTCACGGGTTCAAGTCCTGGAAACAGCCTCTTGTGTAAAAAACAAGGTAAGGCTGCGTACAATACACCAAATGGTGAAACCCCTTCCCGGACCCTGCGTATGCGGGAGCTTTAGTGCACCAGGTTGCCCTTTTTATTCTTGAAGCTTATGAAAATAAGCTGAAAACAACTTATGGACGTGACATAAGCTGTTTTCATAAGCTCTAGCAAACATGCTTAAAAGTACTTATGGCAGTAATAAACTCAAATAAGTCAATCCAAACAGGTCAGATAGTGGCACCACCGCATCACTTGGTGTCCACAAATTTGAACATTAGACTGAGTCTCAAAGTTCATGTTTTAGAAACTAACACTCTTGTGGTATGCAGTTCACAATGTCTGGGCATACTCAACTACAATTCAATGCTATCATGATCACCAGTACCATCACTGTTGTGCTTGTCAGTACAATGGTAAGAGACCTGTTTCTTTCTTGTTTCCCTAATCTTATGTCACTGTTCATTTTTCTTTTTCATATTGAGCTTATCTAGTTATCGCTTTCTGCACTACTGTTTGGTAAACCATGGGAGATATTAAATTATAAATGACCTTATTGTCAATTAAATTGGGATTAATAAAGATCTTTGGACACTAGAGTTATTGCTAAAGTTGTAGTTTTTATGAAGAAGAGACTAGAGAGGTGTTGCGTGTCAAACGTGCGCCCCCAGCACATCAAATATTTTTGCATTTTTTATCATCAGTGTTGCACTTATGAGACTTAAAATTGTTTTTTTTTTTATTAACTGTATTTGAGAGTGATTGAAATAACTCGTTTATATGATTGAAAAACTAAACCTTTGGACTGGAGGTGGTGCAGGTGCTAACACAAGTTAATTACCATTTCTCAGGTGTTTGGAATGATGACTAAGCCACTAATAAGGTTTTTGATACCTCATGGTCACCCACCAAAACGGAAAAGGAGCTTGGCGAATCTTGAAGAATCTTCACCAAAATCAATCACTGTGCCATTCCTTGGAGGCAGCCAAGATTCAGAAGAAGTTGATAATGATAATGATACTGATGGCAATGATTCTCATGGTCCAAGCAGCATTCGTGACTTACTCACAACTCCAACACACACTGTTCATCGATTATGGCGTAAGTTTGATGATGCAATTATGCGTCCAGTTTTTGGCGGCAGGGGTTTTGTTCCTGTTGTTCCTACCTCCCCAACTGAAAGTGAAAGTAACTACCAATCGCAATGGGATTGAGAACAAAACCGAGAAAGATGTAATATGTATTGGAAAATGAAAACTTTTTTAAAACCAAACAGGAATATACAGTACAGTAGTATAAAAATCACAGTTAGTTAGGTCTAGCTCTATTTGTAGTGAGAAGGTGGCTGTATTTTACCGCAGGCTATATTTGAAATTTTGGCATTTTAAGAGACATCCAGAGTAGTGCACGGGAATACAATTAGAAGAGAAAAAAAAGGAAGAGGTGAGAAATGAGCGCGAAAAAATGGAAGAAAATATCGAATTCTTGAACTTTCTTATTGTAAGAGTGAATGTTACTTAGGTTACAAGAGAATATGAAACTCAAACTCAACATGCGGTCTGCAAGAAAAATATAAATTCTAGAAATTGTTTTACATAGTCTACTGACTACGTTTTACATAGTAGTTGTATTTTTTACATAGTTGTATTTTTTACTACGTTTTACTTTGTATTCGAGAATAAGTTGAAAAGGTTAAGAGCCACACACACTCCTCTAACCATAAGCAACCATGAAGACAAAGGACAGTCAAAATTTAATTCAGTCATATTGCTTCCAGAAATAAATTGCAAAGAGCACGACTGGTAGCCAATATAATAACTGTGCACCTCTACCTAAGATGGTTACCATGAATGACATGGCAAAAATATTGCAAATTTTCAGTTACAATTAGATTTTTTAAGCCAAGGTTACGGACGGCATTGATGACGGGTTTTGATCAGTGTTATACTAGCCCTTGTTTACTGAAGATGATATAATATGAAGTCGTTATTAAAAGCTCGCATTTCCTTAAGATCATACTACAAACAGAAAACAAGCATGACAGTATCTTCAGGTATAGTTATAATTGAGTGCCGAGTGCAGTCATATAGCCATTGAGATTTCGACACAAGCAAAAACACATAATTTAACAGTACATTTCAGAACATGCACATGCAAGAGATGAGAACAGTGCAATTTATTCTTCTAAAGCTTCGACATATCATCACGCACATTTCTAACTTCATGTATCCCGGAAGTTCATCCTTGCAAGCCAATAATACCTACAACAAATGGGGAACAGATAAGACTCATACAGTCAAAATAACAATTAGAAAATGAAGGGATGAAAACTGAATCTCAAATTTGGATAAATTGTTGAAACCTACGAGACAGTAACAAAATAAAGGTTCTCAGTAACAAATTCAAGGTTCTCCATGAATGTCAAAACTTTTCATTGTATAGTTGTTGATATTCCTCTAAAGATCATTTGAACCTTAATTTTTTGCATCACGACCGTTGTTTTTTATAATGCACAGGGAATGCTTAAAAAAACAGAATTTACTATCGAATGTGTGTGCTTACCACAAGCTACTCTGCCACCAGCATTTCCAGTAGTCTTGCTAAGCTCGTGACCACCTATACAGCAGTACCGAATGTTATGCAAAATATTATCATAAAATAAGAAGCCGTAACATGTGATGAAAGTGAAAAACAGTTGTGTCATATTACGCTAGAGCTAGGCTGATGCTAGCAACACTATTTTGAAAACACTCTTGAATTTGTGACTATCACTTTACAGGGCAATTAAATAGACTTTTTAAAATGCTAACCAATCACAAAAAGTGCTTCCAAAAGATTATGTTAAGATCCCTCAACAATAAATGGGACGATTGATGACTAAGATATGTTTGAGTACCTTTCCCAAGATCATCAGGATCGGCATGAACAACAACAGCCCTTCCTATGATTGAGTTTGGTCCAGTGAGAGGGATCTGTTAACATTTAGCAATTGATTAAAAGTTGAAACTCTCAGGTCTTGTTGTCAATTTAGAATAATTCATTAGAAATTAATAACATAATTCAAGAGATGAATAACATACCTGATTGTCAGTAATAGTGAAGCTTGCGGTTCCTGAGTTACACAACCAGAGGAAACCATTTTAAAATAAAAATCAAACAAGCACATTTCAAAGATAAACAGTCACAAAAAAATAAAATCAAGTGGCCTGGAAATGAAGATAACTAAAAGAACAGAGCCATACCATCATCACCAACAGTGACATTTCCTAAATCACCAGCATGTCGAGCCTCATCCTCAGGGGCACCGTGCTCCTTACCATTAGGATTGAAATGTGGTCCTGTAATAAAACAGATTCAAAAGATGAAGTTTTGTATTAAATTAAATAAATAATAGAAGTGCAGAAGTTTGAATTAAGTCTCTTCTAACACAATTCATTCTCGACTTGGAACTTCAAAGAGTATAACCTATAAAACGTATGCAAGGATAAAATCTCTCGAGCAAATGTTGCTCCACTTTATATTCATTCAAGCAAATTGAGGTTTAAAATATGTTCCGACTCATACTCAATAGTGCCTCAAGATATTAAAAATGAAACAAATTATTGTCCAAGGACTTTACCGGTTGACATGCAACCATTTGTGGTGTCCCCCAAGGCATGGATATGGAAGCCATGGAGGCCAGGCTTAAGACCAGAAAGATTTCCAGTCACAGTGGTTGGACCTACACAATTCACAATACATGTTAATCGATTTGGTTTAGCACACAGTAGAGTGGAACAAAAACTTAATCTTAATGGAGACAAACGCTGTTGAAACTTACCATTTCCCTCCTGAGCGAAGCTAATAGTACCAGAGACATCATTACTGTTACCGAGAACTGCCACAGCCTTCACCATTGTTCAATGTGATCTGAAGAACAAAACAGCTAGGTGATAAATATAATGCGCAAGACAAATAACATTTGTTAGATAAACAATAGAAAGTATCAAAAGCAGACTATTCAAAACAGATTGGTCGATTGAGTTTCACAGAAATCTAACAACAATAGCACCAAAAAAATCTTACAAAACATTAAAAAATTACAATCAAAATAAAATTTTGTTCAATTACTGAAGCATCTCGTGCAAATTGCAAATAATATAAGGAATTTGATGATTTAACTGGAAGTAAAATATGGTTATCAAGCCCAAAAGCAGAACTCCAAATTCAACACTGTTAAGTTAGTTAATCACTAGATAGATTCAGTCTAGTTAAGACCCAGCTTGATTTATAGCTTATAACAGAAGCGCTTATCATGATAAACGCTTAATACAAGTCATTTCTATAACAAAGATAAAATTAAATTATTTATTCATCATCTATAAGCTGTTATCATAAGCTATTTTGGAGAACTTGTGAAAATAAGTTGAAAATGGATTATGACTGAAAGTCGTAAGCTGTTTTCACACGTTCTCTGAAACAGACAGTACATAAACTCAGATAGGTCGATCCAAACAGATACTAGCTGACTCGGATTCTTCCAAATCCCAGGTAATTGAAAAATTAATAAATAAACAAAACAATTAAATTTTTGGAGAAAAAGATACAGATCCACAAGATAGCTTAGGTTTCTCGAATAATCAAATCAGGATGAAAGCAAGTGATTGATCAATCTTATAACAAAAAATTTAAAATAAAATAAAAAAACTACGAACGATCAATAGTAAATAAACAAAAAAAATAAAATAAGAGAGAACACGTGAAAATAAAAATGAAGAAATTAGGAATAGATTGATTGATGCATTCATACCTCAGGAAACCCCAGAGAGAAGAGAAGTGAAAAGGAATATGAATGATCTAGAAGTAAGTAAGTAGGTAAATGAAATGAATTAACGAAGCAGCTTGTTTGTTTATATGCGAGCAGGACACAACGAGCTCCACGCCTCTACTGTTCTTACATTCACCTACCCCCAACTGCCACCTCATCTAATCATTCATTAATTAGTACTAGCCCCTGAACCGTGCGATTTTCATACATAAGCATCACATGATTAAACGTATTATGTATAACATTTTAATAAAGACTGCAATGAACAAAATGCATCGAAGTTAGAACTCGTCATACAAAATCTAAACAATTAACTCATTAAATAGTTCAAAATACACATCAAAGAAAAAAAAGTTACTATATAAAGTTAGTATGAGAAACATATCAAGTGATTCAACCATATAAGCCTATAAGGTCACCTACATTTTCATTTTTCAAGACATATGTCATAGGAAAAAAGGGAAGAAATGGTTGAAAACCTCAAACTTTTGTGTTTAGATTGCGAAAGAGAAAGGAGAAAAAAGGGTTCGAAACCGTTGGGAAAAAAACTAAAAGGAATTCAAATCGGAAAAGTTCAAAAACAAAAAAAAATTATAACTATTGAAATTACTTATGTGATATAATTAACATAAGAAATGGAAAGAAAGACTCAAAATGAAAATTCTCAAAACTTATACCTTTTTATTCTTCTGATTCTAAAAATGAAGACTCAAAATGAATACTCATAAGAATTTGACCAACTTATCAATATTTATCTATCTATATTATAGAGTAACTCGAGTCTATGTTCTCCCACAAAAATCAATGAAAAGTCTAAAATATTTGTGAAAATTTCTATATAATAAAAATAAAAGAGTATCATTCAATAGGTACTTGAAGAATGTCACGATAACTCAAAACAAAAACTTTTATATACTAAAAATATTTAGCAACTGGTTTAATATAGTATTAAAATAAGAATTATATATTAATAAGTTGAATAGTGTACCTTAGATTAGTTAGAATGGGGGAGTTTTGGTGAGGTCACAAATCATCTAAATGCACCTTGGAATGCACGTATATAGAGAGAGATATAGATAGAGAAGATAGAATGTAGCAAGTAGATGGAAGGAAGGAAAAGAAAAACACAGGTAATTGAAGGAAATGAAATAATTGGCAGCGGAAGGAGTCACAAATCACAATTCCTTGGCCAATAACCCGTGTTGCACGTAGCAGATACATATGTGTTTGTATTTTTTTTTTTTGAGAAATTGCATGCATATATGTTGTTTTCAAGGATTTTGGCAGTTACATGTTTAAAAATATTTATGTCACACTAAATACTATAACTCTTTTTGTAACAAAAAAAAAAACTAAAACTCTTTCATTGAACTTTGAAAACCAAATGATATTTTTAGAGAAAACAAAAGTTAACGCACACAACCTTTCATAGTTGAGACTTCAAAATTCATTAACTTTTTGGCAGTTACATATAGTTTATGGAGTTGAATAATAAAAGAAAAATTCATATAGTTGTGACAATTAATCCAGCACTTTTATAATTAAAAGTAGAGTTATGAAGAGTGATGAAAAGAAAAAGAGAGAAAGCCATGTGGCATTAGTATGAAAGATTAGATAGAAAGGAGGAGTTTTGGTGAGGTGACACATAAAACAAAGTGTAGTTTAGAATCCATGTATATAAGATAGATAGATAGGCGTGATACCTAGAAGATGGGAACCGATTCATTTTTCATCTAGCAAGTGTATGTTTTCGATAAGAATGCGACATTGCCAAACACAATTTAATCATTAAATGTATGCTTATACTATTAAATACGCCTATTCGAATTCCACATCAATGAACCTACCAATTGAACTAAATTTGCAACCACATATCAGGCACGCAAGAGTTTATATAGGTGCAACGATCACTAAACTGATGATCAACATGATGTAAAACGATAAAAAAAATGGCTTGAAAATAATCATTTCAAACATTTATATATCAAAACTTTGATAATGGAACAAAATGGAGAAGATCTTGACTCATAATTAAGTATGCAACGTAGTATATAGGAAGTCAATGATGAATGGAGCTACTGCACGGATGTTCTATATATTATAGTCCATTCAGCTCAAATTTGTTTTTTTTTTCTTTTCAAAACCAATCGTATACATCATTATAATAATAAACTTAAAAAAAATGTGATCATATAGAAAGTTGATTAGAATATGCAACTGCAGTGTTTAAGAAGTTTAAAATCAAAATGAATAACATATAAGAATGTCATTCGTACACACTTATATAATTAGAGTGGTATCATGAATAAAAATTGATGCTGTTAAGTACTAAAAACAAGATATTACATAATGGTTGATAACCAATGTTTTAATTCAAAATACCCCTGCATAATTCAATCTGAGAATGGAAATTGAAGCACCAAAAAGAAATATCAAGTCTCCATCAAACTTAATAGACAAGCCTTCAAAAGTTTGCCACTAAACTCTAAGCACGGTCAATACTAAAACACAGCGTGTGATTCGACCCAGCCATTGGAGCACCAATAACAATTTTCACTCTCTCATCAATCCTGCGTGCAACAATCATCTATTTCCACTTCATTCCAATCTTGACGTGTTGGCATGGAAGTGATCCAAGATAGAGAATGCAATTCCACTTGTTACCACAATCATCGACCAATGTGAGCTCACACACCATATGCCAACATCTTAAAAAAAAAAAAGGAATCAATATCAAACATGGGTATAAGAAAGTATAGATTGCTATAATGATATTAATCAAAGAACTCACCAGAAATCCATAAGTATTTGATATGTAGCTATATTGTTTGTTGAAACAAAAAAAACTTTGCAAAACTAAAAGAAGAGCAATGTTATTTCAACAACTATTTCTTGTGACAACTTGTTGGACAACCAAATTTTACAAAGAAATTTAGATAGTGGCACAAAAATCAAATCAATTGAGAGAGAAAGTAGAATGATCATATGAGTATGAGAGATAAAGTTGTCATAAAAGTTATCAAAACATGGTTGGTCAAATATCATTTCTCCTAAAAGGAACATGCATGTGATGGTCATGTTTATAATGTACCCTTCAAACAGTGCAACACTAACCGTGTTTGTGCATCTCTTTCCATAATGAAGAGTACAATTGCTGCACGTAAAAAATAAGGAGGTAAGGAATAAGTGCATTCGGGTGTTTATATAGAGGGATAAATGGGTAAGTAAATGAAGTTGATTGGTTGAAGGATGTACATGAAAGGTCATGTTAAATGCGACTGAGATATAGTGGGTGGTTAGAAGATTGGCTTCGCAATTAATGCTGGATTAGGAGGGAAATTTGGCTGTGTTTAGGGCAAACTGCCAGCTCATCAAGTCTGACTTTTATAATAAAGGATGTCTTTATAAAATTTACCGATAAAAATAGCGGAGAACTGATAAGTTGTATGAACAATTATAAATAATGATCTATGAACCACATACATTTTTAGGGATGTTGATGAGTATCATTGATAGTATGATATTCGTTCTCGTCCCGTTGGACAAACATGATACATCGTGCGTTTCAATTTACGAAGGAACGAAATACATGACATAAAAGAAAACTAACCAAGTCACAAATAAAGAAATTACTAAACATAGAAGTCACAAATTTTTTCAAGAAAAAATTATCAGTTTCACCACATTTTACTTTCCTAAAGAACTAGAGCTTTAAAAGCATTATATTATGCTAACTACATTAATTAATTTCGAAACAGAAATAAGTCAAACACAAAGATTAAATTAATTCACACATAGAAATTAGAATAATTTGGGTTCATGTCTTTGTTACTGGTGAGAAAACAATCGTGTTTTGTGTTCCTGATTGACGATTTTTTGATGTTTCAGATTTGTTGAGATTTGTATGTCTCATAGCTTCATGTCTGCTTCCACTTTGGTAATAGAATATGGGGCAGAAATGACTGTTAATTTGTTGTTGTTCATCGCAACAAATAGTTGTTTGTGTGAACTTATTAGTTAGCGTGTTGACGATGGGATCCACTCCCCGCTTTGAAGATATGGTTTGATGCCCGTCGACTATACACCTCATTTTTTTCAATTTGATTTCGTGTTCGTGCGTGAGTGCGTTGGATTGTACGTGATGTATACTAATTTGTTTCGGATTGATTTATGCGATCATGAACCCTATTGGATTGTTTTGTTTTTCACATTTTTTGCTTTTACTAGGTTAGCCTTTATGTACCCGCAACTTTTATAATTAAAAATATATATGAAACATGAACTATTATTCGACAATTAATTGATAAAGAACTAGTAAAAAAATGCATTAATAAAAGGTTGGTAATTTAAACAATAAAATATTATTGTAAGTATGAGAAAGTAACTATTAATGATATTCTACATTAATTCTTGTAAGTTGTCTGTATTTTTAGAAGGGTAAATAGTGATGATATTTATATTAAAATTAAACTATACTTTTCGCCACCTAAGTTTTAAAATGTTGCGATTTTGGCCCTCTATTAAAAAAAATGGAAAAAGCGACCCCATGTTTAAGAAAATATGTTCTTTTGACCCCCTAACATAAGTGAAATATGATCTTTTGACTCCTTATCTTTTCAAAAAGTTGCGATTATGGCCCATATTTTGAGACATGTGGCGTCTTCTCAGGAATTTTGGGACGAAAGGGGCCAAAATTGTCATTTTTTTAACAGGAGTCAAAATCGCAACATTTTAAAACTTAGGGGGGCAAAAAATGCAATTTAGCCTTATATAAACTGCAGCTCTTAAAGAAAAATAAAATATGATTCTAATCTATTATTAACATTGTTTTTTTTACAACATCATAAAAATTGAGAACATTGTTTCTACAAAATATAATACACTTAAAGATGTAACCTATTCATCCAAGACTTTGTGACAACTCCACCTTATAATGGTATGTGAAAGGATTAAAAAAATTGAAACAAAAAACCTATTTTAGTTGTCAATCATCAAAAGTCAGAACGACTAGGTGCTTTGGAATTGTTAGTTTCTTGTTCCAATTCTTTGCGAGATTCATCCCATAGTTGTGTTTCAATACCCAACTTCCTAATCTCTGCAAGTCCACGTTCAACTGCACAAGAAATATGTTAAACAACAAACGCAAATCTAAAGTAAATAGATAAATATTAACTCACATTAAATTACGACAATCGATTGTAGACTGCGATCAATTATACCTAGATCAAGATTTTTTATTGTGCAATGTAAAAATTACAAAATACAAGTTATGTTTAAATAGCAAGATTTAATCTACAAATTTTATCCTTGCTCAACTAAAGAAGTGACTAGACTAAAAAAATACTAAAGAAGTGACTAAATAAGACAAAATTAAAATAGGTAAACATTGTCTTAATTTTCAACAAAAATTCGATATGGTGGAACCTATATTGTTATAGTGATTAAGATTTGAAGCAAACTAAAATATATAGGATGAATGAGATTGATAATACCATCAACTGCATCTTGTGAGGTAGGTGTCTTAGAGTTATGATTGATCCAATACTGCAATCGCTCATCCGCTATCTCTGGTTCTATTTCATGTCTTTTTGCTCTTCTCCATATATAAGTAAGCCATGCCTATACAAACATGATGGATAAGAATAAAGAACCAGTCAATAATCAAATGCAATTCAATTTGAACCTTTCTTAATGAACAACCTAAAAACTAGAATAACAACAAACTCATGGCGCAATTAATAAAATTAGGAATGATAGCTTACTTAAGTGATGTATTCATTTTTATATTTGTAGGAGATATAGTAAGGATAAAAGTAGAACGTGATTGAGGAGTAAAACAAAAATGAATATGTGTTTGTATGTACCTGCTTAAAAATTACATCTTGAGCCTCCTCCTGACTCAATTCTGGAAGTAAAAAATTACTTTCGAGTGAGTTATAACACGTCAGAATCATTGTCTTATTTTATGCTACTTATTTTTGTCAAGAATTTAATACTACTCTAGACAGTATTACGACTCCCCCAACATTTTATCTGTACACTTTACCACATGATGATAATGGAAAATGTAAACGGTAGCATGGAATACTTACGAAATGCATCACATTGTCCTTCAACCGGAAGCTTCAAGTCATCTGCAACAAAAAATAAATAAAGACAAAAGCCAATAAACAAATGCAACTCACTAAGTATCAATTTTAAAAATATGTACATACATATATATGAGATGAAAACTACATTGGAAAAATATAAAATTAGCATATGTATATTATAGAACTTTGCACCTGAAAACTCAGCTTTTAATAAACTTGGTCGCCTATGTTGAGCCAATGCAATTGCCAATGCTTCCTCTACCTATAAAAAAATTACAATGAAGAAATTGAGTTGGAAAAAAACTCTTTTGTTTTTCTTGGCAACTACCAATTACGACTGATAAATGAATACAATACACAAGGATTTTATTTTATTTATTTGCACATCGAGAAATTTTAAGAGAATACTAAATGTCATTATATTTTTCCAAAATCTTTCTTATCATTTGATAAAGTTATATGACCCTATTAGTAGAATTTGAGCTCAGATCATTCAATGTCGTCGGTGTAGTAACGTGAATTCTACTTTATAGTAGACATATGTTTTAACACATATAAGGTAAAGTTTAATTGGACCCTTATAACCATGCCAAGACACACTTCAAGATATTTATCTAACAAAGGATAAAAAAAAATGTGTACCAATTTACTGAAGAATGATAGCTCCATAAAAGCGTAAGGTATAAACCTTGGATCAAACATTACTATACATGTTAGAATTATAGAGGTATATGCCAAGCATCCAAACTTTGCGAGAGTTTTCTTCTTCAATAACTTAACATAAATCAACTCACATGGAGAACAATTGCCAAGAATGCTAGAATGTGTTCTATCGACGAGAAATATTGTAGCTGTAATGTACTTTCTCCTTAACTTGTAAGGAGGATTATGCCTAAACATCAAGGCTTTATAATCATTTGTATGATCAACAAAGGGTAACACATGTCTTAGAATTAAGCCTTGTGTTAAATTCAACTTATAATCACTTATAATGATTATTTAGGTAAGAAATGTCCACCACTTATAATCATTATTCGAGCCATGTCACTATCTAATGCAAGACCATCAACATCCTCTTGTGTAACCACTTATAACTATTATTTAGGTCATATCCTTATTCAACGCGAGACTTTCAACACTATGTAATTTTAACAAAGGTCGGGTTCACCGTTTCCTGTCATATTTTACCCTTGAGTCTTCGACTGTCCTATATCAAGATGACCTTTTTGATAAAGAGTACGCATTTTCTTGCAACACATACCTAACCGAAATTATATTGAGTTGGATGAAATGTACATTTTTAAGAATGAAATTAGGTTTGAAATTTGCATTGAATGTTTTTGTTGCTGCAACTTTGGAATTATTTGATAAGAGTACAAATATACTACACAACCTAATGTATAAAACCAAAAGGTTTGAGGAATGACAAATTTAAGGGGCAACTCATAAATCATTGATCCAATTGTTATGCTTAATGAGGAAAAAGAACCCTAAAAAGAGAAACTCAAGCCAATACCAACGCTGTCCATTTGATCAATAACTTGCACTCCAACTTTTTCTACTCCAGCTTGTAACTATGAAATCAACCATTTACAATGCAAGAAATTTTTGCGTGTAAGTTTTGACTTATAATCAATGAATTAATTCACTGTTTAAGAAGATCATAAGACTTTTATATCTTTTGCAAACAGCTCATGAAGTTCAAAATATTTCTCCCTTGTCCATCCAGGGATAATAGAATGTGAACACCATTGTCTCTCTCTACGTGGTTCATAGAGTACTTTTTCTTTGAACCTTAGGAGGATTGCAAAGCATAAGCAAGTTGTTACTAAAATCTTTCATTGTTTTCCTCAACAATTTTTGCTTATCTTCTTGAATGAAAAGAAGAAAAAACGGTAAATGATGGGAAAACGATCCATGGGAAAAGTTTGACCTTTGGTTTGATTAAAACTTCCATCGAGTCCTATAAGGACGACGAGAATACATTCATTACAAAGATATTATGCAAGATTTTGAGACCTAATGTTAGACTTATGAGTCTCACATTGAGAATAATTAGCTAAATATGTCTCTAACCTAAGAGGAAAATTTTTAAATTGGCCTTTCTCTTTGGGCTTATCCTCATAAGATGAATTATTTTGTAGAGAGGATTGACTATTTGGAAAAGACTATCCATAAAGGATTCTGACCGTTGGAGGGTTTTAACCAGATAAATTTAAATGAGAAGCCACCAAGTGTAGTGTCATGTATTTAAGAGTCTATGAGTATGTTGGCTCTTGAGCGATGCTGCATCATTAAGAGTCACACGCTAGAAAGTCTCACCTAAAACATGAGGCACATAATCTAATAATAACTAACATTTTTTTGAAGAATTTTGATTTTGTGAAATGTAGTTTACACTCAAATAAACATTTTACAACTTAACAACTCCATTTTCAATTGAAGATCATTGTGTTGTTTGAACCTCTCATGCATATCTTACATATTTTAGCAGCAGTTAAAGAATATATTACACTTGAAAATTTTCCATACGAGGGGTTGAGAAACGAGAAAATCCCATGACTAACTATCAAACGAATATAGGTAAAAATTATGACATTGATCTTTAAATATCTTTAAAGCAAATGTGCTAAAGAAAAAATAAATCATGAAGGAAGACCACATTAAACAAGAGTTGCACTTTTTGAGGCTCACACCTTTGATACCAAATCGAACTACTAGAGGAATATGAAGTAGTGTGTTCATTGATCTCGTTCAATAAAAAATGTAAAATTGATTATAAGGTTGTTTATCCCTATGTATATATAAATATCTAAATGCAACTAAACAGTAAAAAAAATATCTAACCGATGTCTAGCTAACTTAACCAATTGTCTCAATGAAGGACATGTATGCACATTTTTAAAATAAAGATTTAGTAGACACCTTTAAAGAAGTCAATTCCCGCAAGCCTTGCTCAACAAAAAGCATGTTCTCAATATTTCCCTCACCAGAAAGTTCATTCAAGTCACGTTGATATTCTATATCCTCTGAATCGAGACCTGCAGTGTAGTTCAAAAATTGAGACAAAATCAAGCACTCAAAATTATTTTAAATATCAACGTAAATAAGTTATATGTATTCATATATATATATAT
>Ga0315913_1006348_pt1 | contig 14303 bp, 14 predicted proteins | sample MpolsnodulesMG_FD_207736 | JGI IMG/M metagenome (GOLD analysis project Ga0315913, IMG submission 207736) | Medicago polymorpha root nodule microbial communities from Los Angeles, California, United States - small nodules | ecosystem: Host-associated > Plants > Roots > Nodule | place: USA... | reverse complement strand
GCTATGAATCTTCATGGAGATATGATGGTGTTGATTCAACTGATGATATACTCATTCTTTCAATGTTGAGTAGTTATAATGCACTTATCAATGTGGGTGGCTTCTAGCTTATCCACTTATGTGATTCATGTTCTTTTTAACAAAAACTCAAGTGCAAACATCAGTAGATCACCATTCATAAAACTTATCATTTATTCCACGAGGTTTGTTATCATTAAAACATTCATCAAAAAGATTTTTGCTTCAACAAACCAAACCAATGTAATTTTAATTCGATCGGTTGATGCGGTTTTTTAGACAATTTTTTTTTTTGTTTTCAATGTTAAAATCAAATTAAAAAGCTAAAACACAACATATTTTCAGCAATTTTTTAAAGAGCAGTGATATATGTACAATTCTTTGGTATAACTTCTATGACAACTTTGGTTTTCTCTCATTTGATTGGTCAAAAATAATAGAGAGAGAAAAAGGAAGAGAGAGAATAAGAAGATAATGTGAGTATGAGAGAGAAAGTTGTCAAAAAGTTGTTAGAAAATGGTTGTACAAATATCATTTCTCTTTTTTAAATTTCATCCAATATTACAATTTTATTTTCATCCACAATGTTCCCAACTACGTAGACCAAATTAAAACGTGAATAAAAAGCAATCATATTTTGTATGAAATATGAAAGACTACAATTTTAATTATTCTCTAAGAGTTTAAGTAGCACATAAATACATTTTTGATAGAAAAAGTAAAGAAGAAACTTAACAAGAGAAAAAATAATGTCATTATATGAAAGTTTCCATTCAATTTCTATGAATATTGGCCTAGATGATGTATATTTAATTAGTGTTTTTCTTATATTGCGGTTTGGTTTGGTTGGTAAAATCAAGACTGCAAACCAAACCAAACCATGCGGTTGAGTAAAAAAATGATCTAAATACATCCAAACCAAATACAATTTTTTGTGGTTTTGGTTTGGATTTGTTCGATTTGCGGTTTTTCTTTTGGGTTGGTTTGGTTTTGAACATGGGATTTAGATTTCCTGCTGTTACAACACGATACTGTAACAGATCAGGACCGCCTGATTTATATTAATGACTCAGATTATTCAACTGTGTTAAATTGATGTCTAATTCGAACCTTCTGTTCTGATATCGACGGCTGAGATTTATTACAGCACCAAACTGTGTGCTTTTCTACGGCACAAAATCCTGGTCCCCCCTACTATCAGAATCATTTTTTTTTTGGATAGATAAATGAGATGACAAAAATCATAACTCACATACACAAAGTGGAGGTACTGGAGTTCGAATCGCGGTCATGACATCCAGCCTAACAATGAGCTAAGACTTATAAAACATATGGGAATCAGATTTGCTGCAGTACTGTGTGACACAGTAGTTAATTCCAACCGTGTGATGTCAAACTAATGGCTCTTATTCACAACTGTGTGAAACTGCGTATAATATTTACAACAGGAGATCCAGGTCCCCTGCCATCAATGGCAAACCTTCTTTTTCAAACATCTAACGACATGTAGACCCTAATGCACTATTCCTCGTTAGTAACATATTTATCCTTTTGTTCCAAAAAAGAAAAACACATTTTCATCCCTAATTAATGATATGCTTAATCAGGTTAACTTCTTCACATGTTTTTGTTTTATTTGTAAGCTTCCTCACATGCTGAATATATGCATGTTAAATCTCCAATTGCAATTATTATTATAAAGTAAAATCTAATTTAAACCTTGGATAGAAGCTACAAATGTAATGACTAACTTTAGAGCTTAAAATTATTATTTTATATAATTGTTAACACATTTTTCTTCTTGTCTTTTTGGTATTTACATTTTTCTTTTTACAACTAAAGCAAAGTCCTTCCAGCTCCATAATTTTTTAGGTAAATTTATTATTATTATTATTTTGGCTATGGATTCTTTTGCTTTTAATTTCTTCTCTAGTAAGTAACATTGTTAGAAAAATAACGGTCATACAAATGCCAATGCCAAAATCATGCAACACATTTCTGTCTATAACTTGTAATTAATGGAGTGGTTATAATATGTTTGTTCGGTTATTATTTTGATTTTATTCTGCCAATTATTAGGCATAATAGTTCTTGTCTCAAGCTATAAAGCACAAATGCGGATAACATATCACTAACACGCCTACATCACTTATCATTTAAGAAAATCATATAATTTAATGTAATTATATGTCGGTGGTGTTGAACACGTACGACACACCTAATCTGATGAGCTTTATAGGTCTCAAACCATTATTCTTTGTAACTATAGAGTACTCTATAAATGTATGATTAGTAAGATATGAATAAATAATGGGTCATGCTAACCGGTGTCCCGGAATACTGATTAAGGATACCAGAAAAGGAAGTTATTATCATAAAAAGAAATTTATTTTGAATTTTTTAAAATTAATTACACAATTTTAATACATTAACTATTATATAATTTTCTTTTTATTATTCTTAACTAGTAACCCAGGTCACCGATTAGAATTTTCCATAAATAATTGATTCACTTAATCTTTCAATAAACATCAATAACTTAGCTGTGTTCAATTCAAAATCTGATGAGTTTAGTGTTGTCAACGTACGCTCTTTAAAGTGTACATTATATCTAACAGAATCCTTTGATGCACCGACATGATTCATCTTTATATTATAACTTTAGGACATGACATTGACAGTGTTCAAATTCTAAAGCAAAAGGTAAAAGAAAAGTGTAGGCAGTGACTGCTTTTCTTTGCACAAAGGAAAAAAAGGATATATATATATTTTTTGCATTAAAAATATTGAATTGAAAGTGCATGTTAGATTTGTTTGGTTTTGGTTTCAAAGTTATGATTTGAGTTGAAGAGGTGAGAAAAAACTGGAAAATGGGTTGCTTCAAACAATGTTATGTCTTGTTGTTGGTAGTGTTACATGTTGCATGTGCAAATGGAGAGGATCCTTATAGGTTTTATAACTGGAATGTTACATATGGAGATATTTATCCACTTGGAGTTAAACAACAGGTACTTTGTTTTTCTTATTGTTCTTATTACTGTTTTTTGAATTTCCAATTGTTTTTTTACTTCATAACATTGAGTTTTACTTCTTTCCTTTGAATGAAATTTAGATGTTTTCTCAAATTATTAGGGGTGTCGGCGTGTCAGTGTCCATATATTCATTTCTATATGGTTTGTGAAATGTGCAGGGGATTTTGATAAATGGACAATTTCCAGGGCCACAGATTGAGTCCGTCACTAATGATAACTTGATTATCAATGTTTTCAATAGCTTGGATGAACCTTTCCTCATTTCTTGGTTAGTCTCGTTTCTTGTTTACTCCACTGGTAAAACATTAGTTGCATAAAATAAGTTGTAGAGAGTAATATAGTTTTTCCTCCTTTTTTGCACCATTTATTGGAGTATATATTGCATGGTAATTTTGGTAGATCAAGATAATTTTGAAAACAGCTGGACAATGCATGGATGCGAGTCGATCACCAATTTATTCTTTGAATTTCGACTTAATCTCAGACATGGATATAAGGTTGGGGTGAGGGAGTTAAGCCGTTAAGTGATTACGAGATTGAGTGTTTGATCTTCACCTTGAACCAAAATACTAACAATACTAATATTTATCGTTTAAACAAATCAATTTGGTCTCTAAAATTTATGATATTCTTAATGATTACTTAAATTGAAAATCATCGAAACCCTCTGAAATAATTTAGACGAATAAATGGAACCATCCTCAAAGGAACAATACAATCGAGGATTTCAATTTCATAATTATTTTTGAATTTCGTTAATTTCAGAGACCAACCTACCTAACACCTATAATTTTAAGGACTAAATTGGTGATCCGCGGTATACAAGCTGACGTGATTACATAAGTTAGTGAGAACCGAACAAATAAATAAATAACAATATCAAGGCTAAGACTATAATGTACATATACTATCATCCATGCTGAGAATTCAGTGTTTTTAGATTATGTATTCTATAGGAATGGAGTGCTGCAGAGGAGAAACTCGTGGCAGGATGGAGTGTATGGTACAAATTGTCCAATCTCTCCGGGACAGAACTTCACTTACATTCTTCAAGTAAAAGATCAGATTGGTAGCTACTTCTACTTTCCCTCCCTTGCATTCCACAAGGCAGCAGGAGGTTATGGCGGTTTTAATATTGCTAGTCGATCCGTGATTCCTGTACCTTTTGATCCTCCATCCGGAGATTACACCATATTGGCAGGAGATTGGTACAAAAGAAATCACACAGTTAAGTTTTAACTAAGAAACATCCTTCACTGTTTAAGAAATCTTGAATAAATCATGACTTAATTTGTGTTTAGTTTTGCAGGATTTGAGGGCTATTTTAGACAGCGGAAGTGATCTTCCTTTCCCTGATGGACTTGTCATTAATGGTCGAGGTTCCAATGCTTACACCTTCGCGGTTGATCAAGGTATACATGAATTTCAACCAATTTGTTTACTTGAATTTTTTTACCATATCAGATGTAGTCGATTTGTTTTTGTATGACTACTAATCGGTTGTTAGATATGTTTTTCGAGGGAATTGAATCCACCATCCCTTATCTTTTCAACGATTTTGTTCCTAGATCCAGCTGATGTTAGTTAACTACTAGAGTGTAGACGGAACTGGCATGCCCGTCTACCCGCTTTTCTCTATACAAATAATAAAGTTAAAATTTTTTAATGCGATTATTTAAGAAAATTCAGTTTGTTAAGATATTTTCGCGAGATAAAATAAATCTATTAGAATGAGGGCGGAAGAGACACATGTACGTAAAATATATAGCACTGATAAAGTGCTTGATTGTTTGCAGGAAAGACTTACAGATTCCGGATATCAAATGTGGGGATTACCACATCCATCAATTTCAGAATCCAAGGGCATAAGATGAAGCTTGTTGAGGTGGAAGGAAGTCACACTCTGCAAAACACTTATGACTCACTTGACATTCATTTGGGGCAGACGTATTCTGTATTGGTTACTGCTGATCAACCACCACATGACTACTACATTGCTGTCACAACAAGGTTCACCTCACAGGTGCTGAATGCTTCATCCATTCTTCATTATAGTAACTCAGCAGGAAGTGTTTCTGGTCCCCTTCCTGGTGGACCAACCACTGAAATCGATTGGTCCGTTGAACAGGCTCGGTCCCTAAGGTATTTATTTATTATTTCAAATTCAAAGTTAAATGATACGTGATTCATCGATTGTGCAGATTGCAGAATAGTAACTACGTTTTTCCATCGATAGGAATTGAACTCGCTAGTACTTACGGGCTTTACAACACTACACACAACACACCAACCACTAGCACTAGACCTCAGTGGTAGTTAAGTAAATGAGAAATGCTAAACATAGCAAGAGAATTATTCATGGATGCATTGCGACATAATGTGATTGGCAGTTCAATACCACTGCCGAGCATGTTTTCCATTATTTCCGGAACATAGTGCACACTTAACTTATAATAATAGCCTTCGTGAAAATTCACGAGAGTAAAATTCGCGATGTATAGCATCACTCTTAAGTAAATACTTGTAAGTTGTATACTCATTTTTATCTAGTTTTGTACTACTTCCGAAATGAATTATTAGCAAACTAATTCATGGCAGTTAAGGCAGTTAGTTAATCATATCTAACGTACGCAATTTCAGAGAAAAAAATCATTGGACATATAAGCAAACTAGTTCTTGAATATAAATTACTGCACATATCGGTGTCCAATGCTGACAATCGTTGGACACCAAACACACTTTCGATCTCAAGTTTTCGTGTCCCATGCTGACTTTAACAAATGATTAATTGAATCAGGAGGAATCTTACAGCAAGTGGACCAAGACCAAATCCACAAGGATCCTACCATTATGGAATGATAAACACAACACGTACAATTAGACTTCAAAATTCTGCTCCAATTATCAATGGAAAACAAAGATATGCTGTCAATAGTGTGTCATTTATCCCTGCTGATACACCACTCAAACTAGCTGATCACTTCAACATCCAAGGGGTGTTTTCACTTGGAAGTATCCCGGACAACCCCACCGGCAGCGGCGGTTATCTTCAGACTTCTGTCATGGCGGCCAATTTTCGAGGTTTTGTGGAGGTTGTGTTTGAGAATCCTGAAGACACTTTGCAATCATGGCACATTGATGGACATAGCTTCTTTGTAGTAGGGTAAGTTCCCTCAACTCCATTCATGTAAATTTTATACTTTTATCGGTCATGATTCATTTTTTTTTTTTTGGCCGTAAATCAGGTACCCTCCGTGCGTAACATGATCGAAATGTTGATTTGTCTCAAACTATTCGTTACTTTAGAATATTGAGAATATTAATTATATTTTTCACTAATATATACTCTTTTTTATTGGTATCTCAAACTACTATATATAAATTATCTCATCTACCAAACTCTTATTGTAATAAAGACATTTTAGTCAAAATAAATTGTTTTCTTTTTAAAAAAATGTGTGATTTACGTTAGAAACAAATCAAATGAGACATGCTGAATTGCAAAGTTTAGGTTTTTTCCCCCTCCTTTTAAGTTGCATTTTTTTTCATTCTGATAATATGAATATTTATTGGAATTTGCAGGATGGATGGAGGACAATGGTCAGCTGCAAGCAGACTAAATTACAACTTAAGAGATACAATTGCTCGTAGTACAGTTCAGGTAAATCAAGTTTGTGATAAGTCTTAATGCTTTCTTTTGTGTATATATATATAACTTTATATTTATAAGGGAACCTTTGGTTGGCAGATACTATTTCCATTGACATATGATTTATGATGGACCTCTAATACTCATTCATATTTTTTTTTTAAAAATGGTTAATAATAATTATTTTACATATGACATATGATTTATGATGCACTTCTAATACTGATTTATAATGCATATTACTGATAATTATTCTGGTCTTTAACATGATTAAGGGTTTGACTTTCAATGTTTCTACACAGGTTTATCCAAAGTCATGGACTGCACTGTACATGCCATTGGATAATGTGGGAATGTGGAATGTGAGGTCTGAGAATTGGGTTAGACAGTATTTGGGCCACCAATTTTATCTTAGAGTGTATTCCCCTACAAATTCAGTGAGAGATGAGTACCCTATTCCAAGCAATGCACTTCAGTGTGGCAAGGCAGTGGGCCACCACAATTAGTATTCGGCAGTTAGTTTTTCCACCACATGACTTTCTTGCACGCTTTTGTGTTTGGATTCTATAATCCGTAATGTTTTAACGTGTTTTGAAATGTTTATAAAGTATTTATGTCGTTCAGATTCTATAATCCAAACTGCATAGGGCGTACGAGAAACTCAATAAGATGGGAAAAGAAGGTGCCAGTGTCATTCATTTTGACTTCTTTTCACAATCCAAGATCAATAGTCTATTCATAAGAGTTAATTGTGGACAATAATAAATAAAGATAAAGTAGTAAAAACTAAATACTTTGTTAAAATAATAGGATCAATACAAGAGTTTCTAATATGTAATGTGGTGTCAAATGCTAAGATTACAAGCTTACTTATATGTCTTAGAGTCTTAATTTCGTGCATTACTATAAACTTCAAACTTAAGTATAGAAATTACACAAAACTATTCAAGTGCAAAAGATGTAACAACTAGAATTATATTGTCCACTTGTTACAGCCGTAATGGGAACATAATGTTGTGTCTTGTGACGGTTTTGAGTCCTTTGACAACACTTCCGAAGTGATACAAATTGATTTTCTACTATTTTTGTAATGAAGAAATTCTCTACTAACATAAATGAATCCTTGGCCAACAAGACCTCATCGAATGCACGGTCTTCTGTTAATTCTTCTCAATTTACTCCATTTATCTTAATGTTACCTATTTATTGAAAAATAAAGAAAAAAGTAAAATACTTCTAAAAACATAATAAAAGCAAATACTTTTTTTTGGAAAGATAATGCGAATACATATTTAAATAAAATAGGGGTATAAAATTTGGGCTTCGGTCCTCTTTGTAATAAAAAATATGGGGAATGGAATATGTATAAAAATACCTTATCAATTTATATATGTGGTTCAGTTTTGTAAATAAATTTGAAATTCAACTAAAATATTTTTCACAAAAGAAAATGAAAAATATTTAACTTTGTTCAATTTTTTATTTTTTTAATTTCATTTGTGATATTTATCTGTATCGATTTAAAAATGAACCCATCTAATGCTATGCCATTACAACAATAATCATTGTTCATGGGGAGGACAAAATCCCCAGCGATTAATTTTTCAAAATTTTAGGACTGAACATACCGATATATTGTTTTTCTGGTTAACCTTTCAATTTTGGGAAGGGATTATAGTAATTTGAAACTTGAGATGTAAAATTTGATAAAAAAAATATTTTCATCTATAAATTGAATTTAGATTCTTCTGAATAATTTATCTTTAGATGGAACACAATTAAGGGTGTTCGTCGTGCGGTTTGGTTTGGTTTTGAGTTAAAAGTCATCCGAACCGTAGGATAAATAAATATGCAGTTTGATTCGGTTGACTTTTAAAATAAAATCTGAACCAAACCAAACCAATGCGGTTTAGATTGAATCGGTTGGTGCGGTTTTTTTAGACAATATTTTTTTTTGTTTTTAACGTTAAAATCAAATTGAAAAGTTAAAACACAACATATTTCCAGCAATGTTTTAAATTTGATCGAAAGTTACAATTTTATTTCAATCCAACAATGTTCCTAACTACGTAGACCAGATTAAAACGTGGACAAAAAGTAATCCTATTTTGTAAGAAATACAAAACAATTTTTTTAATCATTCTCTAAGAGTTCAAGTAGCACATAAATACATTTTGATATAAAAAAACATAGAAGAAACTTAACAAGAGAAAAAATATGTCATTTTATTAAAGTTTCCATTGAATTTCTATGGATATTGGTCTAGATGATTTATATTTAATTAGTGTTTTTCTTATATTACGGTTTGTTTGGTTTTATTTGAATCTAGAGTAGTCATCAACTACAACAAAAACATATATCTTTCCCCCAAAACTAGCAATTTTGATAGGTCTAAAGAGATCGATGTGAAGTGTTCTAAAGGTATTTTTTGAAACAAAGTCCTAGTTTTGGAAGCTGCATTTAACATGTTTATTTTTTAATATGTTTCACAAATCTTATCCTTATCAAACTGATCTTACGAAGACCTCTAACAAGATCAAGTTTAGAAAGTTTTGAAATAGTATTCATGCTTACAGTACCATCCCTTTATGTCAAATCCATTTATCCTTTTCAATAGATAAGAAGCATGATTCGATTGGCATGCCATCTAAGAATAAAACATAAAGGTTTTTCCTTCTTGATCTAGTGATTTGATTTTTTCCATAAGATGTTTGGTTTATCTCATAGCTGTTGGGTTTAATGATAGCTTCTAAACCATTGCCACATGATTGACTAATGCATAACAAGTTATGTTTCAGACCTTTAACATATCACACATCTTCTATTTTTGCAGAGTTATACTTACCAATCATACATTTACCTTTGATATGTGCCTTGTCATTGTTTTCAAAGATGACATATCCTCTATTCTTCTTCTCAAATGATAATAAACACATCTTATCACTAGCCATGTGTATGGAACAACCACTATCCAAATACGAAGGCTTTTGCCTTACATTTAAATAAGATACCCGCATGTTGAGTTAAAGGTTGATGAGTTGGGTCCTTGGTGGTTAGTCTTCTTAACTTTCTTTCTACCAAGAAAGAACTCATTATGAACATGACTAATTCTCTTGCATAAAGAACATTTTCTTTTTTACTTTGGAAATCTTTGTTCTATTCTTTTGAGTTTTGAGTAGGTTCATATTGAACGACCGCTGTTTTTATCTGACCTCTTCTTCTAGGAAAGCATACAGATTCAAGATACCCATATTTAATGCAATATGTTTATTTTTATTTGTCATTAACTTTCTTAATTTCTAGTACAACTTTGGTTTTTTGGATGATCCCAATACAAGTTTTAAAAATCATTCGTGTTGAGATCCAACAATACTTTAAAATGTGTCTTTTGATTTTAAAAAAAAAAAAAACTTTAAAGAACACCCTTTAGATTCTTAATTTAATTTTTTAAAAGAGTGTTTTCTCTTTGCAAATGAGAGATTTTTTAAGGTAGTATTTTTGGTTGAATCTAAGAAAGTTCTTTCTCATTCTCATTTAAATTGAAAAAAGAATCCTGGAAACTTTGATCAGTTTTATTTCAAATTTCATGCAAAGTGTAAAGTTTTTCTATTTTTTTTTCTTTAAATCATCATTTTATTTTTTCAAAGTCAGACACTTTTCGGTTAAGAATATCTCCTCGTTTTTTGAGATTTTCAAAATCATTTCATGTTGTTCATGGAGTCAGCAGCAATTTAGCTTGTTTACCTCTAGAGATTTCTCATCATCTGATTCAACATTGAGGCACATATTTCCTTCTTCTTGATCTTGTTCTGTTTCATCATGATAATCCCATGCAACTATCATATACTTCTTCTTTAAGAAAGGTTTCTTCTACTTATTCAAAGGACACACATTTATGTAATGCCCTAGATTCTTGCATTCATATCACATCACTCAACTCTTCACAATCTCAACTTTGGATCCATATTTATTTAAGGGAAATATCTTCTTGAGTTGATATTTCCTTATCAACATTCTCTAAATTTTCCTAGAGGTAAGTGTTAACTCATCTTCAGCTTCTCCTTCATATAATTGTTGATCTTCAGGATTCTCCATGAGTTCAAAATCATCGGTTATCATGATGAATCTCAGAATCTTTGAAGGCAATTATCTTTCTTTCTTGATTAGCTTGTATTCAACTTGGTAGAACTTCATGAGACCTCAATGTTCCAATCAGTTCATCCATTTCTATGATTTTGAGATCTTCAAATTGAGTTATGGAAGTAATCATATGTCTCCAAGAGGTCGAAAGACTTCTAAGAATCTTTCTAATTTTCTCATATGTTGTATAAGTCTATAAGTGATTCCAAACCATTTACGATGGTTATGAATCTTGCATGCTTATCATCAATAGTTCCACCTTCTTCCATTGAAATTGTTTCGAACTTTCTTACTCATGTGTCAATTCTTGATTCTATGATATCGATGAGTCATTAATTATCGTTTTTTTTATAGATTATTTGAGTCTATTTTATTTAGATTTTATGTGTTTTTATTTCCTTTTTAGAACTATTTTACTTCAATTGCAAGTTATTTAATTTCAGGAACAAATATTTGAAAGATTGAGTCTTGGAGCAAAAGAAAGGAGATTTGGAGCTGATTCGGACCAAAAATATGAAGATTTGATGCAAAAATATGAATCCTACCACCAGAGAGCTTGGCACGGCCCATGCCTCCAGTGGCACGGCCGTGCCACCATTCCATACTTCCTTTTGCTGCCTTTTGCTTCCTGGACAAGCTGCCTTCTAGTTTATTTCTGACCTAAAGCCCATAGTTTCTTGTGGAACATTCTATTGATATATTTCTTGGGGCTTAAGTAGTTGTAAACTATAAATAGAGCAGCTAACAAACATATTCATTCATCTTTTGTTCTTGGAAATTAATAGTGACAATTGTTTCTTTGAATAAAAGTTCTCCTTTTTATTTATTTATTTATTTATTTTCTTTCATGTTCTTTTTCTTCTTCTCTTCTATGTCTACAATGAACATGTGTGAGTAGACTTCTTTGTCTTGGGATTGTTGGATGAGTCTAATTAAACCAAGCTAGATTTCTAGGGCTAGTGAAACCATTGAGAAAGCCATGTCCGATCTAGGGGCTAGTGTTAGCTTGTTACCTTTGTCCCTGTTTAAGAGGATGGGTATAAGGGAGTTGAACCCTACCGAGATAACCTTGAAATTAGCCGATCGTAGCACCGTCCGCCCTTTCGGATTTATTGAGAACATCCCCGTCAAAGTAGGAGGGATATATATCTCAGTTGATTTTGTGGTAGTAGACATTGAGGAGGACCCTAAAGTCCCTATCCTCCTAGGAAGACCTTTCCTCGCTACGGCCGGAGCTATCATAGATGTTAAGGGTGGTAGAATTGTTTTTCAAGTGAGTGATGGTAGAATTGAAGATCATAGCGTGAAAGAACGTTTCCTAGCGTCATCTACACAATATGATCTCTTTGATCCTACTTAAAGGTGTTTCTAACCGTCAAGCTAATGACTTTAAACGAGCGCTTCGTGGGAAGCAACCCACGAGTTTTATTGTTTTTATTTTGTTTGTTTTGTGTTATTTTAATTTGTTTTGTAGGTATTTGTCCAAATATGATACGAAAAAACGAAATTATTTTGAAGCCATTGACCAGAAACAGTGGGGCGACCGTGCCTGTGGTGGCACGGTCGTGCCTGACCCACAATCCACCAAAACAAAAAAAAAAGGCAGAAGCAGGCGCACGGCCCGTGCCTGTAGAAACACGGCCGTGTGCAACACCCTCCTTCCTATAACTCAAAATTTTTTCCTTCTTCTTCCTCATTCAAACACAACAACTTCTTTCATCTTTCAAACTTCTCTCTAAACCTCCATGACCCCAAACCTTCAAACCTCCAAAACTTTCTCCAAACTTCACCAAATCACAGAATTTTTTAAGCAAAACAACTCTAAACTTCATCCCAAACACAATTAATCCATCAAAAACAACAATCATCCATGACAACCCACAACTCCACAAATTTTTGTACCCTAAAAACCTAACCCAAAAACCCCAATTTCTTCATCAATCCTCACCACAACACTCAAATTTCTTACTTAAAACCCCAATCCATAACCAAAACCACCTTTCCCACATAAAATTTTAACCAAAACCTAACCTTCACCCAAACCAACCAAAATCAAACATGGTCAATGGCATCAAAGAGGAAAGGAAAGGAGATTGAAACGTCAGGAAGTGGTGCAGGTAAATAGCAAGCAACAGTCCGCAATCACGGGATCGAATTCAAGGATCCAGAGCAAAGGAATAGGTATAAATCTCTTATTTCTCAACCTATCTCTGCCTGTAGGTACCCTGATATTGGTGCCATGAATACACCAGTTATTAGAAACTATGTGATTAGGTTGTTGAATAACCTAGGTTGGGTCGAGATGTCGAGGCCTATATGGGGGTTTGAAAACTTCACCTATGAGTTTTTGAGCTCACTTTCCTTCACTAAGGGTAGGTCGAAGTTGGACAACCCCAATCATAGAGTCTCTTTCCAGCTTTTAAATGTTGATTACGAGATGTCTTCGGAACATTTTTGCAATGATTTAGGTCTCGCAAATGCGGGCTACATTCATGACTCTTGGGATCACAGTTTAAATTCGAACGACTATGACCCTATTGCCTTTTGGAAGAGTATCATCGGTTTAGAGCAATATAATTCCCGTTCCAATAAGGCTAGTAACATACACAACCCTGTGTTTAGGTACCTTCAAAGGGTTATGGCTTGCACCATCTGGGTAGGAAAGAAGTGGGGACGACTAGGACCGATGAGTTGTTTATGGTGTGGGCAATGCTTCCTAGTGAACACTTCCTATTATTTGATTGATTATCTTGTTTCTGTTACTAAAAAGAAATCGGATGAGAAAAGTGAAATAATGGTAGGTGGAATCATCACCTTTATTGCTAGGAAGATGGGTGTGGGTGAAGAGAAGGGGCTGAATAAGATTGAGGCTGAATATAGATACCCTCACCTCTATGTTCATTATAAAAGCTTATGGTTTGCCTCAAAACTACCAATATGAGCTGAGACTTAATAGGGCTCAATGTGTGATTATTTTGCCTACCCGACTAAGACTGACCCGGGGGTGGCAGAAAATTTGCTTTATGTTGGTACTAACCCACAAGTACTAGATGATGGTGATGATGGTGATGTTGGTAATGATGAGGATGAGGAAGGTGCACACTTGCATAATGATCCAGTGCACCATGACAATGACCGGTGGAAATGGATGCAAAATGAAATCCAAAGGATGAGCACCGAGCAACAAAGACAAGGTGCTGAAATTTTAGGGCTACACGGTGATGTCCAAAGAGGCAATCATATGCATGAAGAAAATAACCGCATGCTCTTGAGAATGATGCAGCACCTCAACCTCCAGGATCCTCCACAAGGTCCCCAATAAATTGTGAGCTCTCCCTTTTGAAGGTGAGAAAAACCACAAGAAGGGGGGGTTGAATTGTGTTTTTGGAAACTTCTTCTTTTACGTTCTAGATAACTGTCCTCAGGTTCAGAGTCTGAAGTAGTTCAGAGTCTGAGTGAGTTCA
>Ga0315913_1006346_pt1 | contig 14305 bp, 7 predicted proteins | sample MpolsnodulesMG_FD_207736 | JGI IMG/M metagenome (GOLD analysis project Ga0315913, IMG submission 207736) | Medicago polymorpha root nodule microbial communities from Los Angeles, California, United States - small nodules | ecosystem: Host-associated > Plants > Roots > Nodule | place: USA... | reverse complement strand
TAGTTACTAAAAATTCACATCTTAATATGAATAAATTGGGTATTTGGGGTTCGATACTCGATGTATGTTTGTAATTAGAGCTGTCAAAACGGGCTATCCGGCCCGCATCGAGCCAGCCCATGGCGGGCTTGAGCTTGGGCGAGCCGGGCCAAAAAGGCCCGGAAGATAAACGGGCTCAAAAATATTTGTTCAAGCCCGGCCCTTTGCGGGCTTTCGGGCCAGCCCGGTTAGTTAAAGTTTTTAATTAAAAAATTACACTAAAAAAAACAATAGATGCCAAACTTCCCAAATTACAAGTTAATTTGTCATGTACCAATGGTAGTATATCATAATTCCTATGTGATTGATCAACACTTATTCAATTCTTATAAGATTAACAGAGAATCATGTGTAACAAGGTTAACTAGGCTAGAGGCAATATATTCATCCTTACAAAACTAAAAGCAATGTAGTATCTTAATATCTGCAGCTTTCACAAAATTGAACGTTTTGTAATCATCACTTAGTTATTATACATACATTAATGACAGTTCTATACACTCAAATAAACCATTGATTCCCACTGGTTTCTATTCAAAGAGTCTCCAACAAACATTAACCTCTTCCCTCTAATCTTCTGAAACAACAACCTTGGCTTGAACTTTAAATTAAGTACACAAAAATGCAATCATTAATAATAATAATATTATCAAAAAAATTGGATAATTCGAAGAGATGGAAAAAAAATGCATACTTTGGCATAGAACAATCTTTTGGCTGCCATTTCCAATTCTGATACAAAGAATCACGTCTTCCATTCCTATATTAATGACAGTTCTATACACTCAAATAAAAAATATTGTTAAAAAATAATTATAAAATAAACGGGCTACCCGCGGCCCGGTCAGGCTGGCCCGTTACGGGCTCGGGCTTCAACGGGCTCAGGCTAAAAGGCCCGGTTTTTAAACGGGTTCAATTTTTTATGTTCAAACCCTAAGTTTTTCGGGCTTTTACGGCCCGGCCCGGCAGACCCGGCCCATTTTGACAGCTCTATTTGTAATCCCTATGCCCTCAAATAATTGGTCAATGTCAAAAATCTTGATTTAAAATCAATATCAACATGTACTAAATTTTAAATGATTGATTAGTCTAATTATTTTGATTTGTTTTATATTCCCAAAATGACTTGGTTCCTTCAACCTCGAGATGTTGGTTTTCCAAGTCAAGCTTTCATACTTGTCATGCATTCCCTTTCATGAAGCAAAACATTTTGGTGTTGTTCAAGGTCCTATAATAGTCCCATGTAAAAGCGCAGAAGGAATCCCATTTGCTTTAAGTCTTGAATTAATCTTGTCCATCTCTATTATGTAAGGTTTTTATTTTCTCATACTATGTCTAGACTCTTAAAACTTTAAGAACAACCTGTCATGAACTAGTTTATAGTTCTCATTTTTCATCAAGATCAAGATAAACATCTATTATTAGTATTTGAGGAATGCTAGCGCCCTTAATTAGGGCATTGGTTATAGTACTAAAAGTAGTAAGTTTATTTATATAAAAATTTGTGTAATTATTGAGTTGATAAAAAGAACAAGTTGCATTTTCAAAACAAAATTTCTTTTAGTAGAATCCTTAAGCAATGTCCTTAGGGCATTCGTTAGCAAAACCCTTAATTTTTACCAATGACTAAAGCCTACGTAAACACCCTTGTTTTATAACCGCAAAATGACACAGGTAAGCCCAAACAAGTCTGTCCAAAAATTTAGAACTTTGAAAATACAAATGATATACGTCAATTATTTTATTTTTTTTGAAATAATATCAATTATTTATTTTGAAAATATATATTATTTATTTCAATTTTCTTCAATATTTTGACAATTATGTGTGTTTGCCCAAATTAAAATGATTTCGGGTTATACCCAAACAAGTCTTACTCAAATTTTGAGTGTCAAATTTTGAACACAAATTTTAAGAGGGTTTTTAGTATAAATCAAGTTCGTGACGAGTTAGTCTAGTCAAGTTTTTGATAGCATGTGTTAAAAAATATTTAAATTTAAATTCTACCATTCTTAATTATTACTTTTTTAGATAAATTAAGAATGATTTTAAATAGCAAGAAGAAATTGAGATATCCCAACTCAGTTGGCATCCCCAAGAAAAAAAGATATACAATAGGGAACCAAACCAAAACCCTTAAAAGAAAACCAAAAACTCAAACACCCTTAGGTTCACCCTGGAGGGAGTGTTGTGGGAATTGGCTTTGTTGAGTTCTTTCTTTTGCTTTTTCGTCAAATAAGACATAAACCATTATTTTGAAGCATCTTTCTCCCTAGCCCTTATTTGTTGAAACAATTCAATGTCCTTCTGCATCACCGGGCAGCGATGCGAGGCGGAACCATTGTTTTCTTAGTAGCTATATGGGTCTCCGACACATTTTCCACCCTAACATATGACAGCGTAACTTTTTATCATTTGAACTACACAGTTGTAGTTATTCTCCTAGACTATATAGGTCTATTATTATGCATGCTCCTTGATGTAATTTAATTTTCCCATTATCAGTATAATTTAATTTCCATTTTATATTTACATCTAATAGTATCCACTCTTAATATATTTTTTCTCTTAAAATTAGAGTAATATTCCTACTTTTGTATATGACATTGAAAAGATACAAAAGGAAATATACGAGGGGTTAAAAGCAACTGTTGTTACTTTTTTTTAATGGCAAAATAAAGCAACTGTTGTTACTGCTACTACTACTAGTATTATTGTTGTAAAAAAATACATGCTTTCCATGTTCATATTATGTCCTTTCAAAAAAATAAATGTTCATATTATGTGACCTATAATTAATATTTCTTGTTTGTTTCATAGGTGATGAGTTTACAAGCAGAACTCTCCTACTTACAAGGCCACCTAGCTACATATGAAGTACCTCAACCACCAACACCTTCTCCGCCACAAGCATTTCCAATGGTCTCACTAGCCACCCTCCCATTAGCCCCTTCTTCAGCCATGCCAGATACATATGACTTGTCTTCACTGTATGAAGTACCCCAAACTTCATCATGGGTCATGCAACAAAGACCCAATGAGCCCCGCCAATATTTGGGTAGTGACACATCATCCACTAGTAATAATGGTGGTGATCTTCAAGCATTGGCTAGAGAGCTTTTGCATAGATATGGATCTATTCCTCATGTTGCATGCTCGAATGCCCCATCATCTCATTCTCTTTCCAAATGAACAACCTTTGATCTAATCAACTAATCTTTGCCTTAGTTGATATATTGATACCAGGAAGAGATCTAGTCTAGAATTTTCAATGTTGAGAAAGTAATTATATTCATGGTCATAATTTATATCTTTTTTATATATATAATATATGGTTATTTATATCTTATTTCCCACCCCTTTCTTTTTTAAGTAAATTTAAGGTCGTTTGAATTGACTTATTTTTAAACTTATGAAAAATAATTTATGCAAATAAATAAGCTTTTACGTTAATTTATAACTTCTCGATAACAAAAAATATATCTTAATAAGTTGTTTTTTTTTTATGAAATACTTTGACAAGCTTATGAATAATACATAAAAGCTTATTTATTTGCATAAACTCAAAAACAAGTCAATCCAAACAGACCCTTAAATTTGCCTCAAAAAATAAAGTATTATTTTCATTGGCATACAAAATTTGCAATAAGAAAGTTATTTTATACTATGTGAGATTCTCCAATAGTATTATTTGAAAATGTTTCAACCCATCAAATAAATTTGATAGATCAATTTAAGATTTGAGTTTGATCCTTAAGTGAGTTTGTAGTTGATAGGTTTGAAGTCACAAACACATAGTTATGAATCAAAGAAACGTAGATTTTGAATAATAAAGTATAAAAAGAAAGGCACATGTGTGCGAAAAGGAATATATATATTATCCTATGATGACGGATGTGTTTCTATATAGACGTAGTTTTATTGAGCGGAAATAAACTCATTTGCATAGAGTTTGATTTTATAATTTATAGACAAACGATAAACTAACTCCTATATCACATGGATCTCACTTCTTCTCCAATTTTCTCCTTTTTGAATTTGATTATTGGCGCTCAAACATCTATAATTGCTTGCTTAAAATCTTCTTGAATATTTTTCTTATGGCAGTTTGTTTGAATTTTTGAAATATTTTAACCTCTCGAACTAAATGGACTTGATTCGAGAAGATAAGCATTAATTTACGTGTGTTGCTCATTTATTAAAGAGCAAATACATCATTTATTGAATAAACCTAAAATGCGATCTTTATCATAGAGACCAGAGGAAGTACATTAAAAAGTTGACAATAATATTAGTTGTAAATTTCTTTCCTCTCGTGTTGCTCAAAGCCCCCAAAATTATCAAAATACTCTTCCCATAATCTACTAAAATAAATTAGAACACACTTCTTTCTCTTCCTCTGCGCGTTATTGTTTCGAAATATGGTGGGATCACCTTCCTCCCTTTCTTAGTAATAGTTTTTTTTAGAAATAAGTATTAGATGCATCATTTTATATTTTGTTGACTATTTATCTCTTGTGGGTGTGGTTTATGTCCTTCCACTTTCTTTATTTTCTTCTTCTTTTATCATTGAAATCTTGGGGTGTTGCATTTGATTACCGAGAACATGAGATGTCAATTTAGTTGAAATGTCAACCGTTCATAATGCACTTCAAATTTAGTTTAATCAAATAAAAAAATCAATTAAGTGATCAGACTCAAGTGATTAATGAGCTCCACTAAAAGACGAACATTGGCTACCTAAATCTTAAACTAATAGATAAAAACGCTAGGAACCACTATTGATCGATGATGAAAAATTCATCACCACCACCAGAAACCTTAAGTAACGCCATAAAAATTCTAAACTAAAGACAAAAATGTGATGAAACACACAAATTTTACATAAGAAAGAAGAAGTAACCAACCGGGTAAAATGAAAGTAGAAGGTGCTTCAAAAAACAGAGAAAATGAAGGGTTAAAGAGAGTAAAAATGTTTTGAAGGAACTCCCAAAACCATTTATACATCCATCTATAATGTTTGAAAGCCTATGGGTCATTTATACCATACAATGGTCCACATTAAGAATTGCCACTTTCTAAACAAATCAACATTCATGATTGAGAGTGTTAATCAATCCAATGGTCAAAACAACATGCCCAACAAATAACTAAGCATTGAGATCAATTCAACGACTGAGGCGTCTCCTCGAAAACCAAAGCTAAATGCCACTTAAAGGCCTATGAAATCAAGTATAATCACAAACCTTTACATGTGACAGTTGGTAACCAAGGGTCATGTTCCCTCAATCTCCTCCACGAAGACACTTACATAAAATGTTGGATGTGATAGGTGACTAAATCATCATTAAGAACCCCTGGCACTTACTACTCCACACCAGCGTAATATCCTCACGACCGAAAGTTCCACGCAAACTTGATACTCCTCGTGAGCATAATGCCTACTTTAACTTCAAAAGTTTGATGCAAACTGAAGACTCTTGGCGAACACAATACTCTTTCTTAAAAGTTTCCAAAAAACTAAAAAACTCTCTATGAACATAATGACAACTAAAAGGTCTCAACAAGCATAAACATCTTTTCATATATTAAAGTTTCCTGTGAGCACAACACTTTTTTACAAGCTTAAAAAGTTATCTTAAAAAGTTCTTTGGAAATTAAAAACTCATTAAAAGGTTTATGAGCTAAAAACCTCTCATTATTAGGAATTGAAAGGTTACAAAAAAATCAACTAAACCATAGGGATGTATATGCACATATAAAAAATAAGTATAGTTTTAATTTGCCCTATTTAAATTTGTCAAAAAAAATTAAATTGCTCTATTTAAAGAGAGTGATATATTTATATTTATTAAAAAACATTATCCGGTTTTCCTTCATGCACGAACAAAAAGTTATCATGGACAAAAAACACTCACTCTCCATTTCTCCGGCGATCTGGACCATCATGAAAATCCATAACTACCCCTAACTCATTCGCTTACAACATTCAATCATAGTATCATATCACAACGAACAAAGGGCTTCTTACGTCAATTCATTCAAATCTCCATTGCACGCAACCAAACTCAAAAAACACGATCTCAACTCAAAAATTAAATTCAGATCCCAGAACCTCACTCTCTCAGCTCATGGCAACAACATCCTAACCAAAAAAAAAACTTTCACATTGTAATTTTCCTCATGATCTCAGACTTGGCAGCATTACACTCATTCTTTTTTATCTTTGAAAACTCGGTATCCGACACAAGAACCAAATAATAATCAGGGAGACCAATCCCACCGTCCACTCGGGAATGGCTTCGGCCTCGGCCTCTTCGGAAGCCGAATCCCGTCTGAATCAGCTCCTCCTTCCTGCACTCAACAAAATCATCAACCACGCTTCATGGCGAAAACACGCGAAACTCGCTCACGAATGCAAATCCATCATCGACAGACTCAGTAACACTGACAACAGAACAATTCCCGGTTCACCCTCCGATACCGAACCGGAAACGCCCGGTCCGCTTCACGACGGTGGACCGGTCGAATTCTCCCTAACCGAATCCGAATCAATTCTTCTTCCTCTCATCAATGCCGCTAGCTCCGGCGTCAGCAAAATCGCCGAACCCGCTGTTGATGCGATTCAGAAACTCATCGCGCATGGATTTCTTCGCGGTGAAGCTGATCCCGGTGGTAGTTCCAGTGAGGCGAAATTGCTTTCGAAAATGATCGAATCGGTTTGTAAATGTCATGATTTCGGTGATGATGCGATGGAGTTGCTGGTTTTAAAGACGTTGTTATCTGCGGTAACTTCGATTTCGCTTCGAATTCATGGTGATTGTTTGCTTTTGATAGTTAGGACTTGTTATGATATATATCTTGTGAGTAAGAATATGGTGAATCAAACGACGGCGAAAGCGTCGTTGATTCAGATGTTAGTGATTGTGTTTAGGAGAATGGAAGCTGATTCTTCCACGGTTCCAATTCAGCCGATTGTGGTGGCTGAATTGATGAAGCCAGCGGAAAAATCTGAGGTGGATAGTTCAATGACACAGTTTGTGCAAGGGTTTATTACTAAGGTGATGCATGATATTGATGGTGTTTTGCATCCGGTTACGCCAAGTGGTAAGGTTTCGTTGTTAGGTGGACATGACGGTGCGTTTGAGACGACGACAGTGGAGACGACGAATCCGACTGATTTGTTGGATTCTACTGATAAGGATATGTTGGATGCAAAGTATTGGGAGATTAGTATGTATAAGACGGCGTTAGAGGGGAGGAAAGGGGAGTTGGTTGACGGGGAGTTGGTGGAGAGGGATGATGATTTGGAAGTTCAGATTGGGAATAAGTTGAGGAGGGATGCTTTTTTGGTGTTTAGAGCACTTTGTAAATTGTCGATGAAGACACCGCCGAAGGAGGCGTCTGCGGATCCGGAGTCGAATAAGGGGAAGATTGTGGCTTTAGAGTTGTTGAAGATTTTGCTGGAGAATGCTGGAGCTGTTTTCAGAACGAGTGACAGGTATCTCATTTTATGTTTGTTTTTAGGACTTGATTTAAAGGGTAGCATTTTCGTCAGTTAGGGAAAATATATGCATTCTTTGTTTAATATTGCTAGTGGACAGCAAGAAGTTGTAGTTTTTTGCTAGGTAGTTAATCCCGGATAGCGACACGGAGCGGCCGACCCTAAAAGTGGGATGGCGAGTAGTGGGATCGCCGGGACTGATCATTTTTTGGACAAATTACATGAATAATATAAAGTATAAGCAACCATATATAATGATTATTCTGTTGACATTCTCGCACTTATACTATTAGCATAGGATAGAACTTGGGCATTTAGAATCTATATTCTGTTGGCTCTAATGTAAAGATAACTCACTGACTACTTGCAAGTTACCACATCTAATTACTTATAAGTTATAACTCCGTGCTGGAAATTACTGTAGACAATCTGATTAATGAGTTTCTCCGTGCAGGAAATTATTGTAGTAATCTGGCATCTAGTTACTTTCTGCACCTTCCCTTCCTTTCTTTAAAGCTTTATGATAGAAACTGGTACCAATTCCAAACTGCAAATTAGTAGTAATATTACAATAAATTCCCAAGAAATTCGAGAGTCTTGGATCTCAACCTTTTCAAGAATTAGATAGCTTGTTCTCTCCCGACCAATCCTTTACCCAAATAATCCAATCTCCCTTTCCCTTGTCCCATAACTTTCCCATTTATAACATAAATACATAACTGCCACACCTAACCATAACTGTCCTAATTAAAACAATATATAACTGCTCTCCTAATTAAAATATAATATAATATAACTGTCTTATTTCAATACTCAGAACTGTCTAACACTTTATAATCAGGACTCTAATGCAAGCTACATATGATATTTGAGGTCCTCTTCCTTGGTGAAAATAATGTCAGCTTTTGTCTTTCATGTTCAACTTCATTAAAATAAAAGAAGAATTCTTGACCAAAAAAATAAAATAAACAAAGAATTGTCAGTTTGTGACTAGTATTCACTCATAGTTTTTCAATCTCAATACAAGAGAATACATATGTGATTATGAAGTAAAATCAAGTCTTTGTTTTCAGAATAATGCTCACAGCACGCTCTTTAACACGCATTTCAACACACTCTTTTATTTGTTAAAATGTAAAAGAGTGCCGCAAAATTTATATGGGACCCAAATGAGTTGGTGGGACCCATGTGAATTTTAACCAATAAAAGATAGTGTGTTGCTAGCATTCCTCGTGTTTTTATTCTTGTCTTTTCAATTTTATGGAACTCCCGGATTCATCTGTACCTGAGGTTATTTTTAGTCTATGGCTTTGGGAACAAGGAATCTGGAATTTTCTGAGCTTTATGGTATATGCAGATAATATGCACTAACAATGTAAAACTTTTCTGGTCTTTAACTACAGAGATACACTTTAATATATATGGTAACGAAGATTGTGTCTTTCCCAGGTGTTTGGAATTAATTAACATACAAAATAGGAAAAATATTCTCGACTGAAAATCTAAATGCTAATCAAAATGCCTCTGTGAATATTGACGATAGAAACTTGGGTAATATGGGGTGCCCAAGTTGCACATCGAGTAGTATGCGATGCTTGGTGGAATATTCAAGATGCAATGCTTGGTGGTATATTCAAGTGAGGGGTACATGTTGAGGGTCCCACTATTTATATTGTTATGGCTTGAATAGTGGTTGTTCACTATGTTGTTAGAAGCGGCCAATAGCACTGCTATCGCTGCGGAGAGGCGTGGTGCAGAGGGTCTTCTCCTCCACACGCGAAGTCGCTTCGCAGAAGTAGTGGTTATTGCTTCCGCCTTCATGAAGGGAGATTGCGTAACAGATGGTGCTTTCCGCGGCGCTCCCGAAGCACGATAAAAGCTTGACGGCGAGAGCCCTAAAACGGGGCCTTTTCTGGTTGAAAAAAGAGTAGGAGACGAACAAAGGACACAGAGAGGAGCGCAGGAAGGACACAGAAAGAGGAGAGAAGGACAAAGTCGAGAAGGACCAGAAGGAAGCAGTCAAAGAAGGAGGGTCGAAGGAGCTGAACGGCGCAGTTGAAGCAGAAGGACTGGGTGTAGAGGACACATACTTGAGAACTTGGGTTAGCCTTTTGTTTGGGCTTGGCTTTTTTTTATCCAAGATGAGGGACTTCTGTATAAAATTAACACGCCTTTTAAATGCTTCCTTTTTCTTAATATCTTATGGCGATGTGGTAAAAATATATTTAGGAAAAGTATGCAATTTTTAAAATATTTATAATAGTAACATAATTATATAACAAGAGTTTTTATATATAGTATTAACTATTAATAGTTATTTTTTTTTTCAGAAAATATTATTTATTGTCTTAGCTATTGAATATATAAATATTAAAACAGCGGACATACTGCTCCCCAGCTTTCATGCTATCCTACTGGGATGGCTGCTCCACTTCGCTATCCGGGGTTGACACCATAGGTTTTTAGTGGGAGTCAACCGCACCTTAAAAGCCAGTTTTTTGGGGTTGATTTAGCCTGAACTTAAATTCTAAGAATTCTGAGGCATTATTACCATGGTCATCTAAATTGTGCTCACTAGCAAGGTATTCCTATTTCAAGTTACCAGTAAAAATAACTCAACGATTGGATAATTGCATTATAGGATAATTTCAATCTTACATCATTTGCTAATTTGGTAAATTATTTTAGTTGTTTGACCTGTGTCATAGACAACTCTGAATACCACTTCTGTTCTTGAGTGACAACTCACAACTGATTCATCAGGAGTTAGTAGAGAGAAACTGATTAAATTGTTGAAGCCTCCTGTCCATTAATTGCATGTTTCTTCATATTCTGATATATATTAGGGCAGAATGGAAGGGGGTAGTTAGGCTCTGTTTGAGAGTTTGGAGGGGAGGGTATGGCCTTGAGGGTGGGAAATATAGGGAAAAATGGGGAAATCTTTCACATTTTTTGAAAGAGTATTTTTTTTAGAGAAAATTAATGCTTATGATTAATATATTTTTACTTTTAAGAATATTCTAACAACATAGATTGGATTTGAAGAATTTATATAAACCCTCCAAAGTCCTCCTCCAATACAATCTTTGAGTTCCCCCAAATTAGGATTTTGTATTATGAAGAAAAATTAACCCCCCCCCAAAGCCCTCCCCTCTCAAAGTCCTCCATGACTTCCACTTGCTCCTTCCTTTTTTCCGAAGCCCTTCCCCTCCAAACTCGCAAACAAAGCCTTAGAGAAGTTAAAGGAGATACGTGTTAGGAACAATTAGAGAAGTAAGTTAGTCAGATTGGACAAACGAGATAAATAAGTTAGCAAGACAGACTGACATTTTCTTCTCTATTTTCTGTACACTATTAATTTTTCTATTTTGATACATAGAAATTACTTCTTCTGAGGTTCCATTTGTTTGATTGTGTAGGTTTTTAGGTGCCATCAAGCAGTACTTGTGTTTATCATTATTGAAGAACAGTGCTTCAACTCTTTTGATTGTTTTTCAGCTGTCATGCTCCATTTTCATCAGTCTGGTATCAAGATTTAGGCCTGGATTGAAAGCAGAAATTGGAGTTTTTTTCCCTATGATTGTTCTTAGGGTCCTAGAAAATGTTTCTCAACCTAATTTTCAGCAAAAGATGATAGTGCTTCGATTCCTAGAGAAGCTTTGTGTTGATTCACAGATATTGGTTGACATTTTTATCAACTATGACTGCGATGTCAATTCATCAAACATATTTGAGAGGTGTGCTATGTTATGTTATGTTATGTTTTATTTTATTTTATTACTTCTTTAGGTACATATTTTAATTTACTATTTGAATTTTTCCATTTTTAGAATATGGATCTGAAGTTCAATAGCATTTCCATGTTCTTGATTGTTTTCATAACACTGTATATTTTATATCTACTCGTTATTTTCCTATTAGGATGGTTAATGGACTTCTTAAAACTGCTCAAGGTGTTCCTCCTGGTGTTACAACCATACTTTTGCCACCTCAAGAAGCGACACTAAAACTTGAAGCCATGAAAAACTTGGTTAATGTTCTAAAATCAATGGGAGACTGGATGAACAAACAATTGCGGATTCCAGATCCTCATTTGCCCAAGAAAGTTGAAGCTGCTGATAACGGCTATGAAGTTGTAGGTTTCACAATGGCAAATGGAAATGGAGTGAACCCAGTTGAAGGATCTGATTCTCATTCTGAAATCCCAAATGATGCATCTGATGTTTCAACTATTGAGCAGCGCCGGGCTTATAAACTGGAACTTCAGGTAAAGAAATGAATACGATTTTGAGAAGCAAGTATATCTTTGTTCTTGCTTTAGCTGTTTATTAAAGAATCTAATGCAAGTATATGCCAGGAAGGTATATCACTTTTTAATAGAAAGCCTAAGAAAGGAATTGAGTTCCTCATTAATGCCAACAAGGTGGGTGATTCACCGGAAGATATAGCTACTTTTCTTAAAGATGCATCTGGGTTGAACAAAGCTTTGATTGGCGATTATCTGGGTGAAAGAGAAGAATTATCCCTGAAGGTAATGCATGCATATGTGGATTCCTTTAATTTTCAAGAGATGGAGTTTGATGAGGCAATCAGGGTCTTTCTTCAAGGATTTAGACTGCCTGGTGAGGCACAAAAGATTGATCGGATAATGGAAAAGTTTGCTGAACGTTATTGGAAATGTAATCCGAAGGCTTTTTCCAGTGCTGACACAGCATATGTCCTTGCCTATTCTGTGATAATGCTCAATACAGATGCTCACAATCCTATGGTGAAAAACAAGGTGGTTCAAATAATTCTCTGAATTGATGTCCAAATAATTATGATAGGCATGATGACTCATTTTATTTTATTTTTGGTTGTGGAGTTATGCAGATGTCTGCTGATGATTTCATCAGAAACAATCGTGGCATTGATGATGGAAAAGATCTGCCTGAGGAATACTTGAAGTCCTTGTTTGATAGAATATCTAGAATTGAGATCAAAATGAAAGATGATGATATAGCTGTCCAACAAAGGCAGGCTGTGAACCCAAATAAACTTTTAGGCTTGGATAGTATATTGAATATTGTGGTCCTTAAGCGTGGGGATGAGAGTCATATGGAAACCAGTGATGATCTTATCCGTCATATGCAAAAACAATTCAAAGAAAAAGCTCGCAAAACTGAGTATGTTCACCCATATCCACTCCCTTTCTAGAAGATATTATTTACTTTTGGAATTCTTTTCTTTTCTCAAGCCAAGTAGAACATTTGACTTGAGTCTGTTTTTGGCTTGATGAATCTTGCACTTAGTTTATGGTTCCTACTATCTTTACCAGTATTTATCTGCTTTTTACATGATTCCCTCTGTTTGAAGTGTGGTGTGTATCATTTTGAAATGTTCATAGCAGTCTTTTCCCCCTTTCTTTTCAATTATCATTTTAATGCCAATAGTATCACTTATTTGCTATTTTGATGTTGACTTGTTCTTTATTTGATGGAAGTTTATTAGTATTAAATAAGGAAAGAGGGAAGAGAAAATCAAAGACTTTGAATTATGATTATGTTTTTGATGATACAAACAACTAAGCACCAAACCTTATTTATATTAATATACTAGATTCCTAATAAAACAAGGAAACAAATCCAGACATATAAAGAAATATAAAATTTAATTCTAAGAGATATATATTGTAAGTTACTCTAAAATACAGGCCAAATATCATGTGATAACTTTTATATACTCTATCACTCCCCTTAAGCTAAAGCTTAATAAGTTTATTGCAAATAACCCCTTCAAAAGGAAGGAAACTCGGAGATATTGAGTATGGAGGAGGGATGAGCATTGCTGGGAAGACATCTCAGCAAGATGGCTAGAATGATTATCTAACTTTAGCTGGTCGGAATGTTGCATAACAAGGAAACATGGATTTACAGGAATGATTATCAATGGAAATTTCCTTGCAAACTATTAAACACTGCAATAAATACAACTTTTTCAAATCTACCATTAACATTCAGAAGCCTTGAACAAAAAGAAAATTTAGGAGGCCAATTTTATTTTTTTATTTTTTAAATTGAGGTTGGTATGCATCATAGCAATGGATAGTAACTACAAGAGTCATCATTGTGATAGGAGAAATCTCAAATATTACAATCCACAATTGGAAGCTGGTATAAGTTATAGATAATTCCTGACTAATTAAGAATAGTGAGGGCCAAACTGCATCTAAGATAGCCAGGGTTAGACTCTATGTGGGGTATGGTCAAACTTTATATGAGATATTTAGAGGCTGCTGGAAGGACATGACCACAAGATTAAGTATCCAAAACTTTTGAGATAGGTTGCGGGTGGCAGACAGAAAAAACCCATTAACAAAGAATGTGAGAGAGAAACAATGGTCAACTATTTTTGTTTTAAAATCGATGAAAAGAAAGCATTGTGGAGATATTAACATTGTTATAATAGACATGTCATGGAAGATGGTAGTGCTCTGATACGATGTTAAACTTATAGGGTTTTAGGTAAGGAACGGGGAAGAATAAAGACTTTGAATATGATTGTGGTTTTGAGGACATATTAGACTAAGCTGTCACCCTCATTTATACTAACACTAGACTCCTAATCCTTATTAAATAAAGCTATAAATAAATTAAGAAATAGAAAGGAATATGGAAAACTAATCTTAAAAGATAATCTAAGATAAGCTGAGATGCAATCCAATCAACATGAAATATTTTCATATGTTCTAACACTATTTCTATTGCGTCTTCTTAACATAGT
>Ga0315913_1006341_pt1 | contig 14309 bp, 13 predicted proteins | sample MpolsnodulesMG_FD_207736 | JGI IMG/M metagenome (GOLD analysis project Ga0315913, IMG submission 207736) | Medicago polymorpha root nodule microbial communities from Los Angeles, California, United States - small nodules | ecosystem: Host-associated > Plants > Roots > Nodule | place: USA... | reverse complement strand
AAAAATTATCACTTGCATCTTTCAGAAAGAGTTATGGCAAAAATGGCAAAAACCCATATCACTTGCATCTCTATCATATCCTCTTTCTTAAGAAAATTAGTTCTCAAATTGATATGAGTTTCATGGTTTCATGGATGCTGAATCGAAACTATCTGATGTTATAGCGAAAAGTTGTCAATTCGGTGATATAGAAAGATTCAAACGCGTTTTTTTTTTTTTAAAGAACCATAAAAAATAAAATCTGCGATTAGCATGTGGATTTAAAAAATAAGCCTGGGCATTCTTCATGCCATTCAATTCCGATCAAAACTGCATAAAAATCGTTGAATTTCATTGTGTACCACGGGAGATCCGATCGGGTCGATTCGCAGGTCAAAAAGCCCGTTTTACAGTATACGGGTAAAGAAGATGAGTTTAAAAAAAAAACTTAAAAAAGTAAAAACATTGCCTTAGCAAGAATCAAACAGGCACCCTATGACACATGAGTCCTAAAACATGACCAACTGCACAGCGCTTACAATTGTTAAATACTTAGATTTTAAGTTTATTTATTTACTATTACCAGTTTTGAATTGTTAGCAAAAATCAATGATTTAATTCATTTTATTTGATACAAGTCTAAATAAAATCTATATGAACACACGTAAATTAATGATAAAATTTTAAAAAAGAGACGATATTAAGTGATTTGACTAAATTATTATTTTTTTAAAATTTTATCATCGTTGTGTTTAGGAATGACAACTCCCCGGTGTAACTCTGGATCCGAATCATGTTTAGTCGATCCCACCGTTGGATGTAACCCTCACAAAGTTAGAAGGAAGCAGAAACTAGAATTTCTCAGATCGAAATTTCGGAGACGTGTCTACTGAACAAACTATCCCTTTAGAAGTCTAGTCAACTAGGAAGGACACCTCCCCGGTGACTGAAACATGTCTAACTCTGGAACCGAAGCATGTTTAGTCGATCCCACTGTTGGATGTGACCCTCACAGAGTTAGAAGGAAGCAGAAACTGGAATTTCTAATATCGGAATCTCGAAGACGTGTCTACCGAACAAACTATCCCTTCAGAAGCCTAGTCAACCAGGAAGGACCCCTCTCCGGTGACTGAAACGTGTCTAATTCTAAAACCGAAGCATGTTTAATCAATCCCACCGTTGGACGTGACCCTCACAGAGTTAGAAGGAAGCATAAACTAGAATTTCTCAGATCGGAATCTCGAAGACGTGTCTACCGGACAAATTATCCCTTCAAAAGCCTAGTCAACTAGGAAGGACAACTCCCCGGTGACTGAATCGTGTCTAACTCTGGAACCGAAGCATGTTTAGTCGATCCCACCGTTGGATGTGACCCTCACAAAGTTAGAAGGAAGCAGAAACTGGAATTTCTCAGATCGGAATCTCGGAGACGTGTCTACCGAACAAACTATCCCTTTAGAAGCCAATTCAACTAGGAAGGACACCTCCCCGGTGACTGAAACATGTCTAACTCTGGAACCAAAGCATGTTTAGTCGATCCCACCGTTGGATGTGACCCTCACAAAGTTAGAAGGAAGCAGAAACTAGAATTTCTCAGATCGGAATCTCGGAGACGTGTCTACCGAACAAACTAACCTTTCAGAAGCCAGTCAACTAGGAAAGACAACTCCCAGGTGACTGAAACGTGTCTAACTCTGGAACCGAAGCATGTTTAGTCGATCCCACCGTTGGATGTGACTCTCACAGAGTTAAAAGGAAGCAGAAAGTGGAATGTCTCAGATCGGAATCTCGGAGACGTGTCTACTGAACAAACTATCCCTTCAGAAGCCTAGTCAACTAGGAAGGACACCTCCTCGGTGACTGAAACGTATCTAACTCTGGAACCATAGCATGTTTAGTCGATCCGACCGTTGGATGTGACTCTCACAGAGTTAGAAGGAAGCAGAAACTAGAATTTTTGAGATCGGAATCTCGAAGACGTGTCTACCGAACAAACTATCCCTTCGAGCTTGCGACCTATAACATGAATACCATAAACATTACCAACTCCACCATGCATTCCTTTGTTCATTAATAGGATTTTTATTATATTTTATTACTGTTAAAGGTTTTGAATTGACATCAAATAATCAAAGATTTAATTCATTTTATTTTGGGTTTTTATATAGAACAAGTCTAATTTGTCAAAAAAAATAAATATAGAACAAGTCTAAATAAAATTTATATGATCACACATACATGAATGATAAAATTTAAAAGAGATACAATATTAAATATTAAGTAATGTGACTAAATTATTTCTCTTTTAAATTTTATCATCATTTTTGTGTGTGTGTCTGGATTTTTTTATTTGGGGTCATGTCTAACTAAGTATTTCTATTTTATATAATTAATTCAATCGATAAATAAGATCAAAGAGGATTGTGAATGAAGTACAACCTCAAATTTCAACGGTGACTGAAACGTGTCTAACTCTGGAACCGAAGCATGATTAATCGATCCCACCGTTGGATGTGACCCTCACAGAGTTGGAAGGAAGTAGAAATTGGAATTTCTCAGATCGAAATCTCGGAGACGTGTCTACCGAACAAACTATCCATTTAGAAGCCTAGTCAATTAGGAAGGACACCTCCTCGGTGACTGAAACGTGTCTAACTCTGGAACCGAAACATGTTTAGTCGATCCCACCGTTGGATGTGACCCTCACAAAGTTAGAAGGAAGCAGAAACTGGAATTTCTCAGATCGGAATCTCGAAGACGTGTTTACCGGACAAACTATCCCTTCAGAAGCCTAATCAATTAGGAAGGACAACTCCCCTGTGACTGAAACGTGTCTAACTTTGGAACCGAAGCATGTTTAGTCGATCCCACCGTTGGATGTGACCCTCACAGAGTTAGAACGAAACAGAAACTAGAATTGCTTAGTTGGACATAATCCAAAATAAAAAAGATATACATAAATGATAAAATTTAAAAGAGAAATAATTTAATCTCAACACTTAATATCATTTATATTTTAAATTTTAACAACACGAATTAAATTAGGGATTATTTGAATTAATTCAAAAATGGCAATATACTTTTTTTTTGGGACGTATAATATACATTAAATATATTCAAAATCCAAATATGGCATTAATGCATGCTTGTAGTAGTTGGTAAAGATTGTGTACTGCTAAGTGGTCGGGGGTTCAAGTCACGCGTTGCCAAAATTACCTTTTTTTTCCCTATTTTTTTATGCTCATCTTCTTCGCCCGTCAATTCTAAAACGGGTCGTTTTGACCCGCGATTCAACCAGACCGGATCTCGTTCAGTACACAATGAAATTCAACGATTTTTACGTAGTTTTGATCGGAATCGAAAGTCATGAAGAAAGCACAAGATTATTTGGCAAATCCACAAGCCAAATACATTAGAGGTTTTCTCTTATGTTACATCCTTGTGTTTTAGTTTTTGAATTGGTCGCCTTTGTAAATAAAAATATTGAGGTCAGTAAAAGTGGCTTAGGGCATGAATCCATATTACAAGCTCTCCAGAATTTACCTATCACCATGTATAGCCTATAGAATAACAGTTCTCAAACTTTTATTTATATTGTTTATATTGTATTGTAACTAACAAGCCAGACCACATACGAATCAGTTAGAGGGATTCTATTCGTATAAATACCGACCTGATTTTACTCATAACTGCTAAGCCTAAAACAAGTTATAGTCCATATATTAATTCAGTTTAATCTATAAAATCACAATTTAAGGAGGAAAAAAACAGATCTGTGAGCAAAGAAAAAAATCATATTAGATGGAGTTTTTGTGTGGTGTGTATATTGTGAGGAAGAAAGAAATGTATTTTTTTTGTAGGAACAGATTTTTGTTGTACTTGGAAGAGAATCATGTGTAGAGAGAGAGAGTGTATGATGTGTTGTGATTGAGTGTGGAGAGATGTAAGTGTTCTCTTGCTGATGTGGAGAAGATCCAATTCATTTATTTAATCCTAAGGTAAAAAAAAAAGCATCTTTGCTCCCTCATGACATGAGGGACCTATTGGCTCCCTCATCCTAGCCTCCACCCATGAAAAAAGGTAAAAATCCCACAAAGCTGTAGCAGCCGCATTCCTGTTATAGAAATTTAAAAAAACTGAATTGTCAGACTAAAATATTAGTTTCCACTTTAAAGCATGCGACGCTCACATGCTCATAGGGCTTAGATCCCATTAAAATATGGAGAATGAGTCCAAAATCAGCCATTAGAATAGGGAAAGAATAAAGACAAAAACACAACAGGGGATGGAGAATGAGGACAAAATTACCCATTAAAATAAGGATAGAAAAACGACAAAAATCCAGACGTGTACACATGCTCGTGTTGTTAAGTGTATGGATTTTTACCCCTTATCTTCTTTCAATTAATGCATGATTTGAGTTTTTTTTTTTCCAATGACGACCAAACAATTTCTTGAGATGTACTATTAGTTAAATTGATATTAACGACAATTTTACGATTATCTTCAAATGAATTAAAATTTTGTCTGTTAAAACTTTTACTACGATTAAGGTGAGCTAAGAACATCTCCATTACTATAATTTTGAAGTGTTTAATGTGTATATTAAATAATTGAACACCCACCAATTGTTATATTACTGTATTTATATTATTTTAAAAATTCCGGTAAACAAAAAAAGAAGGTAAAAAGTGTAGAGGATCTTGACTCCATTAAGCTGGCTTATTGAGATGCGAATGGTCATATGAACTAAGGATAGTGTCTCTCACATAGGCTGTGAGATCCATGTGAGACTTCAATTGGCTTTAAATAAGAGCAGCCATGTGAAATTTCATGTCAACCCTTTCTCTAATTTATTCATGAAACTCCAACACTAGTACTGGTCTCAAGTCTCAACATATATACTATTGTTTCTCATTTGTATCCAATAACCATAAAATGGTTATTCTTCTAACTATGCTTGATGTTTTTGTTATTTTTATTATTAATGTTCTTGTTGTATTGTCTCATATTTCCTATGCAACCGATACCATTACCAAGTCTGCTTCATTTCCTGATGGCAGCACTTTGGTCTCTAAGGATGGAACCTTTGAGATGGGTTTCTTCAGACCTGGTAAATCCTCAAACCGTTATGTAGGAATCTGGTACAAAAATATCCCCGTTCGAAGAGTGGTTTGGGTTGCAAATCGAAACAATCCAACAAAAGACGATTCAAGCAAGTTGATCATAAGTCAAGATGGAAACCTTGTGCTTCTCAACCGCAATGACTCTCTTGTCTGGTCAACAAATGCGTCAATAAAGGCTTCAAATCCTGTTGTACAGCTCTTGAACAATGGAAATTTAGTACTCAGAGATGAGAAGGAGAAAAATGAAGAAAGTTTTTTGTGGCAAGGCTTTGACCATCCTTGTGATACACTATTACCTGGAATGACGTTTGGTTATAATCGAAAATTAGATTTTTATTGGAATCTCACTGCTTGGAAAAATGAAGACGATCCATCTTCGGGAGATTTATATGCATCTGTGCTGCTTACAAGTAATCCAGAAAGCATGATATGGAAGGGCTCAACTAAAATCTGTAGGTCAGGACCATGGAATCCTCTCTCTAGTGGAGTTGTCGGAGTGAAACCTAACCCGCTTTATGATTATAAAGTTGTCAATAATAAAGACGAAGTGTATTATCAATTCGTGCTCAAGAATAGTTCTGTTACCTCTATAGTGGTACTCAACCAAACCCTATTGATTCGTCAACGCCTTGTTTATGTTCCTGAATCCAAAATATGGAGTGTTTACCAAATCATGCCATCGGATACGTGTGAGTATTACAATGTTTGTGGAGCAAATGCACAATGCACGATTGATGGATCGCCAATGTGTCAATGTTTACCTGGATTTAAGCCAAAATCACCACAACAATGGAATTCAATGGACTGGACACAAGGATGTGTGCGCGGTGGAAATTGGAGTTGTGGGATTAAAAACCGAGATGGGTTTCGGAAATTTGTTAGGATGAAGTTACCAGATACTACAAATTCTTGGATTAATCTAAACATGACACTTCAAGATTGCAAAACCAAATGCTTGCAAAATTGTTCTTGCACAGCTTATACCTATTTAGACCCAAATGGAGCAGTCAGTGGTTGTTCTCTTTGGTTTGATGATCTTATTGATTCGAGACTTTCGCAGAGTAGCGAAGGTGATGATCTCTATATTCGAGTGGACACCGATTCAAATTTTGGTAAGGGATTTTAAATTATTTTAGTTTTTGTTTAACAAAATTTTTTGTAATGACTCATTTCTTTGTTAATTGTGAATACAGGTCATACACATGGGCGTGGGAAGAAATTGGTCATGGTGGTTTCTATCACAGTTCCAATGTTGCTTGTGATGCTATTGGTATTATCTTACGTTTATATATTCAAACCAAAGCTTAAAGGTAAGATTCTTAGCACCAAATCCTTTCAAATTTACACAAGATTCAAATAAAAATTTCTTTTCCGTTTTGCCAAATTTGAAGTCATGAAACTGCCTAATTTCTTGAGTTCTTCGTAAAGGATATATTTATCTTCACAGACAACGATTGTTTAACTATTGTTTTTGTTTATATTTCATTCCGGAGTAACAATTTTACTTCGTAAATGTTTGATCTTTTCATAGAGTATTTTCACCCTAGAAATTAGGTATTGATATACTTTTATGCATACAATTATGTGATTTATGTAAAATTTTATGATTGTTTCTAAATCTAAGTTTCTATTTTCAAATTTCATTGATCCCATCTAATAAATCAAAGGGAAAAAAGAAAGAGGTGGAGGAGAACATGAAGATTTTGAGCTTCCTTTCTTTGATCTAGCTACAATAATCAAGGCCACTGATAACTTCTCAACCAACAATAAGCTTGGTGAAGGTGGTTTTGGACCCGTATACAAGGTAAAGTTCTAACATATCTAATAATAAATATTAAAAAAAAAAAAAAGATAAAAAAGACTAACAAATTTCATTATTTTTCACTTTTTCTCAACTATGAAATTCAGGCTACATTGCAAGATGGACACGAAATTGCAGTCAAAAGACTTTCAGGAAATTCTGAGCAAGGATCGAAAGAATTTAAAAACGAAGTCATACTGTGCGCTAAATTGCAACATCGAAATCTTGTTAAGGTTCTTGGTTGTTGCATTGAAGGAGATGAAAAACTGTTACTCTATGAATACATGCCAAACAAAAGCCTTGATTCATTTCTTTTTGGTTTGTAATTTTTTTAAAAGTCTATCATAATAAAATGACTTCTTTTATAGGATTGAAACAAAATAACCAATTCATTGTACTATCTTGGCAGATCCAACTCAAAGCAAATTGTTAAGTTGGTCAACGCGTCTTAACATCTTGAATGCAATTGCTCGAGGAATTCAATATCTTCATCAAGACTCTAGATTAAGGATCATACATAGGGATCTGAAGGCAAGTAATATTTTACTAGACAACGAAATGGATCCAAAAATTTCAGATTTTGGCATGGCTAGAATGTGTGGAGGTGACCAAATTGAAGGGAAGACAAGAAGAATAGTTGGCACATAGTAAGTATCTTATAAAAAAATATAAAATTGAATGGTAAATAATCTATGGTTATATTGATTCTTGTGTGTTTTCTTTCAGTGGTTATATGGCACCTGAATACGTGATTCATGGATTATTCTCTATTAAATCAGATGTATTTAGCTTTGGCGTATTATTGCTCGAAACAATAAGCGGAAAGAAAAACAGAACACTTACCTACTATGAACATGATCACAATCTTATTTGGCATGTGAGTACAAATGAAACAATGATTTTCCTTTATTAAAGCAATAAATAACAAGTTATTAATTTTTGTTAGGCATGGAGATTGTGGAATGAAGGAACTCCACATGAATTGATTGATGAATGCTTAAGAGACACATGTGTTTTACATGAAGCTTTACGATGCATCCAAATCGGTCTTTTATGTGTGCAACATGTTCCTAATGATAGGCCAAACATGAAATATGTGATTATGATGCTGGATAGTGAAAATACTTTACCTCAACCAAAGGAACCAGGTTTCTTAAATCAAAGGGTGTTGATTGATGGAGAACCTTCTTCTGAGAATGGAATAACTATCTCATTATTAAGTGGTAGATAGAGAAACTAGTTTATTTTTAACATTGTTTTGTAACTTGTATTTGAGAATTTAAATATACACTAGTCATCACTACGTATTGTTGTTATAGCTATGGACATATGGTGATGTATGATTGTGTTTTCTCTTTTTCAATTACATAAATTGACAAGGTTAAATTTGAGCCCAATTTTAAGAGAAAATATTGTGTATATCCATACACCCCTTAGACACTCTAAGAGTAAAAGAAATATAAAAAGTTGTGTGATATGTTAGTGACGTGATCGACAAAGAGAACTAAAGAAAAATGAGGTGTTGAATAGATTATTCAAATTTACGAATTTTGAATATCATTGCTAAATTTTTAGGGTAGTCCTAGACTAGATAAATGAGATTAACCTTGTCGGATATACATTATATAATGTTATTCAATATTATTGATGTAACTTATCTATTATTGTGGTTGAACTTGCAAGTTAGTCGAGATATCGACTAATAACTTTCGAAAGTGATTCATTTTTTCAACTGATCATGTCGAGTAAGAAACTATGACCACGGGTTATGGAAGCAAACACTAAAACTATGATTGAAACCACCAAGACCACTTTTCTTCCATGCAGATGTATAGGACCTATATTTACAAGGGTTAATGGTGTTTTACCCCCTGTAATATAGGTCATTTTCGGTTTTCCCCCCTGTAAATATTTTTTTTTATGTATCCACTTGTAAAAAAAATTGTTTTGGAATAGCCCCTAAAACGAAAATTTCTACAAAAAAAAAAGTTGGTTTTTGAATGACCTATTAGGGGTATTCCAAAACAATTTTTTTTTACAGGAGTAAATAAAAAAAAAGTTACAGGGAAAAAAACCGGAAATAACCTATTTTACAGGGGGTAAAACACTATTAACCCTACTTACGATTACCAAAGAAATAACTCACTACACTAGTGTTTCATAAACAAAAAAACAATTTCGACTACTCCATTTGTGAAAGCTTTATATCATTAAGATCACCAGACCAAGTGGAAAAATCATTGACTCTCCATTTGGGTGTGAGTATGTATAAGTCGTGTAAGAACAATTTTGCAAGCATTTGGCATCACAGTCGTGAAGTGTCATGTTTTCATGAATCTAAGAATCTCTGTATACATGTATTCTAAATTACACTTTGCATATGTGTCGTTTCACCAAAACTCCCTTCTTTTTAACCAATCTTTCATACTAATGCCATGTGGCTTTCTCTCTTTTCTTTTAACCAATCTTTTAATCACTCTTTCATAATAACTCTTTTGTGAGGGGCACTCTTTCATAACTCTTTTTAATTATAAAATAAAATGGTTGATTTAATTGTCACAATTATAAAAAATTTATTTTATTACTCTACTTCATGAATTATATGTAACTGTCAAAAGTTAAGGATTTTTGATTTTTTTTTGAACAGACTAAAAGGATGTATATATAACCATTGGATCACCCCACACAAGGTGTGCAAAGGATGAATCAACCAAAAGTATTTACAGAGTCACGGTACCAGTAAAAGGAGTAACTCTAACAATACAAAGAGACTACTAGACACCCATACATTGTAAAGGGTGTTTCCACCAGTCATGATAACTATAAAGGAAAGCAACTTGTTTGGACTTTATCCATAAAAAAGAATTTAGTTGAATTTTTTCTAAAAGCACAGACGGATGCAAAGTCACATTGTTGAAGATACGGTTGTTCCTTTCCTTCCAAATCACCCAAACAGATGCAAACCAAATTATTCGCAGGTAAAGATGAGAGAATCTAGGCAAACCAGCCATATGTATAAATTGCACATAATGATGACGAATCTCCCCAGGAAGGGCCGATGAAATATGAAGAGTTTTGTGCGTTAATGTTCATTTTCTCTAAAAATATCAGTTGGTTTTCATAAAGTTCATACACGGAAAATGAAATAGTTTTAGTATTTAGTGTGTTCTCATAAATAATGTCCTTTATTTCTAAAAATATGAAATACACTTTTATGGCAATTAAATAGAAATATAAGTGAAGGTTAGGCATCCAATAACGTGAACGGTTGATTTCAATATTGGCAGGCTGAAACTTTTTTTTTGGTAAGTAGTTTAGTGGTTAGAGAAATTCACCTTAAATGTGAATAAGTGAGGTGTCTGGGATTCGAACCTCAGTCCCTGCATAAATATGCATTATCCCTTACCAAGTGAGCGGACGACAGGCTCAAACTTTATTGCTTTGTTCCCTCAAACCGCTGGAATTTCAAACACTTTTGGAATTGAACACTGAAAATTAATTGGATAAAATGAATGGTATTCATATAAGCGCATGTAAGCAAATTGTTATTTGTGACTCCTTCCACGGCCAATTCTTTCATTTTCTTCAACTACCTGTGTTTTTTCTTTCTTCCTTCCATCTACTTGCTACATTCTATTTTTTTTTTATCTCTATCTCTATATTTATGCATTTTAAGGTGCACTTGGGTGATACGTGACTTCACCAAAACTCCATATCATTCTAACTAATCTAAGGTACACTATCCAACTTATAAATATATAATTTTTATTTTAATATTGTATTAATTACATGGTGCTAAATAATTTTAGTATATATAAGTTTATGTTTTGAGTTATCATCAGATTCTCCAAGCACATATTGAATGATACTCTTCAATTTTCATTATATAGAAATTTTTACATATATTTTAAACTATTCATTGATTTTTGTGGGAGAACAGAAGTTACTCTATAATACAGATTGGTCAAATTTTTATCCTACTTTTTTCATCTTTCATTATCATTCTAATTTAATTATATTTTTTTTTGTGTAATAGATATCTTTTTCATGTAAATGCGGATAAGAGGATAAAAGACGCTTATATATTATTTTTTTACGCATCATTGCTACTTGAGAAGTCTCTAGGAAATGTTTGAAAAATGGCCGTTCATGTAATTATATGCCTTAACCCTAATATTTGTAAGTATATGGCCATTCATGTAAGTAACCGACGATCTTTTAATTGCCACTTCCTAAAATCCTTTCCGAACCCCCTTTTGCTTTATTGGTTCGTTCCTTTCAAACTACCCTTCTCTTACAAACATTTTTATTCTCAATCATTTGGTCTTTTCATCTCCCAATGAAGAGTGTTTTATATAGAGGCTGCATAATCACATTTGGAACCCACATGCTTTGATGCACGGTCTGGAGGATGGCTTTCAAGTTAATATGCACAATGTTGGTAGACTTAAACTATTATATTCCACTATGAACTTCAGCATGTTTTTTTTAGGGGGGATTTCATGAAATTTCAGCATGCTATTATTGCATTGAACCAGATGTAGTATTGTTGTTGTTTCATAGTTCAAGAACATTGCTCTTCTTATTTTCCTCAGTCAAATTAAATGCATGTACATAGTCTTTCTTTGTGTAAGTTTATCAAGCAAAAGAAAAAAAAAATGTATGCATAATAAGTTTAGATTTGTAATATTCTATCTCTTGCACATGACTGAAATATGATTTGAATGTTTCCATAAAGTTTGCATTGTAATCTTCATAGTGCTGTGTTTATTATTTATTTGGTCAAAGTGGCGTGACTATTATTTATCCATTTTAAATTTGCTTTTTAGAATAATTATTGAAGAGTTAAATTAAATCACGTTTTAAACTATGCTTGAGTTAACCTGAAGTTTGGATTGTCCCTATGTGACAACTCAAAAAACATATTCTTTTATTGGCAATCTGTACCTTTCATATTCTAATAATTCTTAAATTTATGAGTTATATTACCTCCACCATATAAATTTAATATCTAATGACACTAACTCAGAAAAAATATTACGTTTAAAAACAATAAGAAGTTTGTCCAAAATCTAAAAAAAAATAAAAAATTGTCCAATAAAAAAAAACAAAGGCGTCTATGATAAAAAAAAATCAATTAATAAAATTATGCATCTTAATCTCAAAAAAATTGTTGCATTATAAATTGTTAAGTGTGTCTAATATGGACCTCTCAAATATAGTTTAAAGGTAGACCTAAACCATTTTTAATTAAAAAATATAACACAAATAAAATTTTAGAAAAATTTACAAAAACTATTAGTAATCTACCTTAGTAAAATTGTAAAGGCATTCATTTTAGACAACTCTAAATTGTAATATTTTGTTAAATATAAACTAAAAAGCTTCCCACTTTCTATCAAACCTTGCCTTCATCTCTTTTAATACTTGATAAATCTTGAATTCATTATTTTCCTATATTAAATTAATTTAATGTTAATTTCTGCCCCACTAAATCAACCTTAAGTTTGGATTGTGTCTATGTGATACCTCTAAAAAAACTCCTCACTCTTTCTTGATAATTTGTTACCTTTGATATTCTAATTCTTTCAAATTCATGAGTAATATATATAACCTTTATTTAATGAATTTATAGTTTCATTATTCATGATAAATACAAAACAACTTTTTATTAAAATAAAAATATTCTATTTACAAAGCATATGAAATATGTTTTGAGCATAACTAAAACGTATGAATATCTTCTATACTATATTGTAAGCTAAGCATGAGTTATATTGTAAATTAAGTTTTAGAATTAACTTAAACATAGTTTACAACATAGTATAAAAGTGTCGGTTCTTTGATCGGATACCGAGTTTTTAAAAAAAAAAGTATAGAAGACTATCTTAAATTTCAACAAAAAAATATTTATTACTTATAAAAGGAGTTAACATGAATAATTATTAAAAATCTTACTAATCTTATGGCATCATAAATTTTTTTAAGGGTACATATGAAAAAGGAGTCATTTTATTTATTTTTATAAATTGAGTTATTTCATTTTCTTTAAATAAAACATTTCGTTGACTCAAGTTAGAATACAAATTTGATATCTAACTATAATTCACAATTGTTTTATGAAATTTAAAAATATTGAAATAAAGGGAAAAAGTAGGAGATATAAACTAAATACTAAAAAAAGAATTTTATTATAATTCAACTCCAATTTAATTGATTTTTAATATAGGTGAACGACACATTATTTGTGTCAAAAGTAATATTTTTGTCTATTTTATGTATTCTATATTCATTTAACAAGGAAACAAGTGTACAAATATTTTAATAGTCATTTTTAAAATCAGAATAATTCAATAAATCTATTAAGTTTGTTTTTTTTAGAGGAGACCTACCAAGTTTGCTACTTCTTATAATCAAACCCGTGCAATACACGGATTATATACCTAGTTTGTAGTATTTGATTATTTCATCCCAACAAATTCTTGAAATCCATATATGTATTTTATTTCCAATTCTAATTTCCATTGTGCACATCCTCGTGTCCACTCCATTTTCATTTATTTGTTTTTGTTTTGAAGGGTACAGTCCATTTTCATTGCTGTAGAGATTTTGGCTTAAATCCACGTAAACATTAACAAATTGGTGATCCATCAATGATGCATTGTGCATGTGCCCTATAAACATTGTAAGACTAATTGATTATTTATTTATATTAAAAGACATTTTTTTATTTTTTTTATTTGTAAGTAATAAATTATCTAGAATATTTGTCTATTTTTTTTCCCAAGTTTGATTAATGAAACATTAAATGTAACTTAATTGTTAGACCACATTAATCATAAAGACACTACTCTTAAAGTATAGTAAAGCTTTAATGTGACGTGAGACAATGACAATGCATATAGACTATTGATGTAAGATTTTTACATGTCATAAAACTATTTACACATAAGTATAATAGGATCGTATCCACAGGGAGTTGCGTATTTCATAAGTGTTTTCGCAATATTTATCAAGTTAAGTGTTTGGGTATAAATTGTTTGTTTGTGTAAAACTATTGTTCTATTCGACATAAAAGTAAAACGAGAAGAGATAGGGCTATTTCGCTTGGGGTCAGAGACATCAACCAAGCGTAACAGCTGCATTCTCTCGACCAAATAACAGATTCTAGCATTTTTAAACGATATTATCACAATCACTCGACAATATCATTCGTGTCCAAATGATATCGTTATTTCTTAGGGATCGTTTAAACATCGATTTCCCAAACATTTAAGCGATCACAAAGTCGATTGGGTATTTTAATCGACGATTTCCCAACCGATTAAATTACCCAAAAGCATTAAGTTCTAGATTAAAAGTGATTATCAAATATTACCATCCATGTCTAGAGTGATAACTTA
>Ga0315913_1006340_pt1 | contig 14309 bp, 7 predicted proteins | sample MpolsnodulesMG_FD_207736 | JGI IMG/M metagenome (GOLD analysis project Ga0315913, IMG submission 207736) | Medicago polymorpha root nodule microbial communities from Los Angeles, California, United States - small nodules | ecosystem: Host-associated > Plants > Roots > Nodule | place: USA... | reverse complement strand
TCTATACTCATATATACAACTCTCATGCAAAATAATAATAATGGAAATAGCTAATGAATGTGAATTTTATTGTAGTAAGAAACCAGTCACCACTTTCCATACTAATTTAACAGAATTTTATTGTAGTAAGAAACCTTCTTAATGTAAGTAATTTCCCCTTTTTCACTTTATATACTACATATGGTTTATCACGTATATGCTTCATGGAAAGAATGTGAAGACTGAGGGGATCAAGTACCTCACCCTCAAGTAAATGGCAATAGTAGAAATTATAAAGCTAATGTAAAAGAAGATGAAATATAAGTAAATAACCAATACTGCCTAAAAAGAAAGTAAATACGCAAAAACAAGAGCTTGCTAATGAGGAACTTGCGGACATAACTTACATGAACCATTCACCAGCAAGGAGAAAGACGGACTCTTGGGATCATCAACTACAATAGACATTTTTAATTTTAGCATAAATAAAAGATATTGGCATAGAAGTTATTGGAGATAACATTATAGATAAACATCTACATTTGGAATAGAGCAAATGTTAAAGATTATTCCTGATGTAGCTCTTCATGATATGTCATATGAGTAATACCATGGATAGATTGTTCTAACTTTTCCAAATAATTAGAAAGACCCTACCCTTAACCATGTGGCAGCGTCACTCTCTTGTTTACATTAAGCAGCCACCATATTTCTATTACCTTGTTATCATTGGCTATTTTAGTTCTCAAATCTTATTTCAACAAGCAATGATCAACAAGTCATAAACAAAATTACTTAGGATCGAAAATGGTTTGCTTGAACTGATTCAACATCACAACATGCTTAGGTTTGTATTGAAAGGAAAAAAATAATCGGTGAGTGTAACCATTTCTTAAGTTATATAGGGAAAATATAGAAAGAATAAACAAACTCTACACTCCATCTATAGGATGTAAATGCCATCTAAATTCTTCTAGGCTATTTCAGAAAATTGACAAAGCACATTATTAACAATGCATTACAGTTGATTCCAAAGCCCACACTAAACACTATGCAGCATACAAAACATTTTTAGATATACTTTTACCATAATTTAACACTTGTTTAAATCAGCATGGTATCAACACTTGTTTAATTTTAATATCATAAGGGTATGAATGAAGCAAATTCCATTTCAAAATAACATTTAATTCCACTGTCTAATCAACATATTCCTTCTTCATAGTCTTGTTGTTGTTTCCATTTTCTCTCAACATATGATGCTATTTTCTCTTCACCTCCCAATCTTAATTAAAATCCATTACAAGATTTGAACCATTTTTTCATTCATTTCTATTATACACTCACTCCTTCACACAACACAACATAGATAATTAATAACAACATAGTAACAATAACAAGCAATATACAAAAGATTCATCGCAGCAAACTTATTTAGTTTCATATTGTATAGTGAAAGCTGAACCACACAACAACATTAACATCAACAATATCATCATCAGTTCAGTTCTTTTGTTCAAGATTGATAATCAACTCCAGTTAGAAACATGGCACAGCAAAAGAATCATACTTCAAGTACAACAGAGCCTTAAAATCATACATACAATGGACCCTTAAGTTATAAACAGCAAAAGGGTGCATGTTTATATCGCCATTTCCTACTACTAGTGTCGAATAAACATTTCCCTTTTGAAAATTGTCTTCCATTAAGGGAGCAAATTGTGTACCTCAACTCCACAAAGGAAATCAATTAAAAACAGGATGTGCACATACCAGTAGATTCATTGCTTGGAACAACAGCTCTAGATGTGTCTTCCTGATGCTGCTCTACTTCCTGCAGTTTGTAGATCCATTTGAAATAAATTGAAGGGCAATTTGTATAATTTGGTAGATTCAATGGGCAAAACAAGAATTCTAACATGTTTTGGTAGATCCAAGAATTCTACTAAAGTTTGTGGCTTAAAACCAACTCTAACATATTATGCTACAAGTGTTGCAGTGGAGGAAGCTGTCGATACTGAGTATGACATTCCGTTTTCTCCTTGACCAAGCAATTATAGATATTCTTTTGGCAGTGCGACAGTAAATAGTAATGTTTATTTGTGTTGACAATAGTAGTAAGTAGTAACTAAAAATAGTAACGACAATTCTATTCTATATTTTAATGTCAATCCTCCTCTTCTCTTGCAATATTCATGTTGTATAGATTGTGCCTCTCCCTCTCACTATAGTCTCTCTGCCTTAAGGAAAAAATTGGACTCACATTGAACACCCAAAACATACAGATATGTGCTCGTGACAACCTTCTTGCTTAAGCGCTATAAAAAGACTGGTATTAAAACTTATTTTTAGCATAGTGGATGTATCATGTATGTAAATATATTGCAAGGTTTTTCTAAAACAATGTTATAGGTTTTAACGGAACAAGGTTTTTCAATCTTTTGCAAAACATGGCTTAGCATTTAAGCCACCATGATACCATGACATTGGGGTTAAGTATTTAAAGCAAGAAGTTCAGGCCACAAATGAGGGATTGGCAGTCCACAGAGCTACATGGAATATAGAAAAAGAGTTGAATGGGGGTCAAAAAGACTATCCTTGTTTATAGCATCAATCAAATTTTAACTCTAGTTTTCAAATTACACACTAATTCAATTTATTCTATAATTCAGTTATTTGGCTATATGGAACATCATTAACGAAGAGTGGGACAAACATAGCATTTGATATGATAGAATCGGAAGCTGACCTGTCTAAAGTACCCGTTGGTTTGTTGAAGATAAATTTCTCTCATGCCTTTAAAACCCTGTATCATTTAGCACACAATATGTATTGAATTTCAAATTACTAACTGGGAAAGCCGGATAAGAGACAAAAAACGTCTTAATGCTATGGTTAATGTAGAGAAGAGAGTAGGAGATAGAAAAAGACCTTGATATGTGGAGTTCTTGAGTAATTGGAGAAAGTAAGACACCTCTTTAAAGGTTTTGGTTGCTGAACCTGTATTCATTATTATCTTAATTAATTAACAAGCATTGAGAGACATTCACATGCATATTGTTACATTACATTACATACCTGAGTAGCAATGGTATTTAGAAATGCTTTGCCAAAATCCTAATTAAAAAAGAAAATTGTGAAACCCTAATAATAACAATAAGGATGAATGAATGAAAAAGTGAAGTGGGTTGAATTAGAACACCTGGATCATGAAAATCAGATCGAGAAAGTAGCCGTTTAATATCCATTGGAGTCCAATACCGCCTAAAGAGAACAGAAAGGAGTGGAATGACATAAAATCGATGAAGAAAGAATAACGTGCGTAAGAGATAGAAAAAAGTACGTACAAGTTGTAAATATGATGATGCAACGAACCACCGGGTGGTTAGATACGTCTATTTCTTCGGCATCAGCCTCTGTGAGATGGTTGACGATATGAGCAAATATCTCGTCGTCTGGTTTGGGCTTCCTCAATCTGTGTACGACGCTAACGGCTATACCAAGGATAACGCGAGATATCTCATCATTGGCACGGTCAATAAAGCGAGATATCATGTTCCCGTCGTCGGGCATCCTGCAATGTTTCAAATATCTAATACTTTCACTGATAAAAGCAAAACCGTAATGTTTTGGGTTCATATACACTTGTGAATGTGTGGGGCAGCGTGTCAAATTGGAGATGTCGCAAAAACAAATATCTTAAGTTTTTTTTGGACAGAAAATATATTAAGGAGGGTGTATTGGATTAGGATTTTAAAGGACAATTTTTGTTTGAAAAAGTCTTGAGATTTTAAAAGACTTTGCAGGATTTTGATGACTTTTGAGATTTTAAAAGACTATTAAGGATTTCAATAAATTTAATTTATAAGATTTTAAAGGATTTGAAATGATTTTATGGATTTCAAGAGATTTCAACATATTTTATGAATTTTAAGAAATAATTGAAAAAAATATCATAACACACTCTCTTTCACAAAAGCTCAATAAAAACTCTTATTTATTTTACTTTATTTTTTACGGGAGAGCTAGAGAGAGAGAGAGAGAGAAGAGGAAAAGAGAGAGCAAGAGAGAAGGAAGGAGAGAGAGGGAGAGATAGTAAAATCTTAAAAGAAAAAACAATCCTAAGAAATCTCATGTTTTCATGAAAGACTTTTTCATGCTAAAATTTCATCCCACAAAATCCATCAAAATCTAATTTATTAAACAATACTTCCAAATTTGAATGATTTTGAATAGCACTAGACTTTTTTTAAGTGATTAAGAGTCTTGATTGAATACCACAAAACTTTTTTTAAATGACAAAGAATCTTGATTGAATAACACAAGACTTTTTTTAAATTGAAAAGAGTCTTGGTTGAATACTACAAGACTTTTTCATGATAAAAAGTCTTTTAAAATCCCTTAGAATCATGATCCAATACACCAAAGTTTTATTAAGTGTTTTTGTTTGTGCAAGAACACTTTCCTTGATCTTGAGGATTTACATTATCTAAATTTCTTTTTGACCAAAAAAAAGATCATGTAAATTTCTTCTATATTTAACATCTTTAATAAAATATGTAAATGTAAAAATATCTTTAACAATTAACATGTATATTTTATATTTGGTAAAATCTTGATAATCAAGTCAGTAACAACGGTAGTTAAGACTCTTGTATATATACATATATGTTCATGCAATGAAATAAGTGAGGCATGTTGAACCAATTTGGTATTCTAAAATTTGTTCAAGTGTGCAGGATCATATGATAAAATTCTAACTCTGAAGTCAACACTTTGGCTTTGAAACACTATGTTTTAAACAACGAACATATTTGGTACCAAGAGGAAGCTCCGATGACAAAGCTCTGATTTGAAGATGGTTAGTAGAAAATCAAACCATTGATCAACTATGCATCAAATTTTGAAGACAATCTCTGATCTGAAGATGAAGCTCTGAAGTATCAAGTCAACGGTTAACGCTTTGAAGAATATTTGACCAGTTTTGTCCCCTTCTAATGTTTTGTCTTCTTTTGAAGAAATTTCATTGTCCGCGTTTTCCAATATGTTCTTGTCCATGCTAAATTAAATGAAGAAACGTTGACATGCAAAGCTCTTACAAGACAAAGAGAATGCATCATATAATTCTAAATGAAGCAAATAAATTATGAAATGTTCAACATAATTATCCCTTACAGCCAAAAATTTCAAATCTAAAGAAAGCTCTTGATGCACTAGAAATTCCTTCAAACAACGATTTTATTCATTTCTCCTACAAAAGTTGGGTGACTGAATCATAGAGAACTACACACTTTCAATTGTGTTAAATCCCTGAATAAATCACCAGCACAAATACAAACTTTTATTTTAGAATTTCTTAAGTGTTTGGAAAGAGTCTATGCTTAATTTAGTTTACTACTCTTTGAGTTTGAAGTGTAAACAAACATCAATTCTATTGAAAACTCTGATCTTGTTGGATTGTAGGAAGTCTTGAAGGAGAGGCAGGAAATCATAGACTAGTGTGTCAAAGTACTCTTTAATCAAGGCTGATTAAAGGTGAAAAATCTCTCAGGTGTGAGGAGATTGAACATAATCCCGGATTGTGGGATGAACTAGTATAAATATTTGTGTTGATTTTCTCTCTCAACCCTCCTACCACTTGTGTTTTTCTCACCTTCAAGGCAAATATTATCTTTCACGAAAAATATATATATTTCATTGCATGAACCGGTATATATATAAAAAAAAAAATATATTCTGCTTGACTTTCTTGTAGATGGAATTGGAGGAGCTGTTGGATGCTTCCTACCCTGAAGTGTAAGCTATATCTATCGAAGAGATAATGCCATGCCTGATTTTTCTTTGAGGAGAGTGAACTAGCATGAAGGTATCAATGGTTTTTGTGCTCCATTGTCTTGAGTTTTTATGAACCCACTGTACATAAACAAGTTGTGGCAACTTATAATATTGTTAGATATTGTATTTTTTTTATTTTTTTTTTGTGTTCAGGTTCGAATCTTGGACCTTGCATATATTATGCATTGTCCTTACCAACTGAGTTAAGCACACGAGAACATTCAATATTGTATTTGTATTGGGTGGGAACCTGACAACTTGTCGTAGTTTAGTCAATCTCAAATATGGTGATATTATCGAGGTGTCTAATAATATAGTATATGAACTTTTTATAATGCTTTAAATATATCTTCAAAAATATACATGAATTTAACAATAAAGATTAAAACACAAATTTTACAAGGACGAAAACGTGTTACTTTTTTATGGGGTGAAAATTGAAATTTATTAATTTCTTAAGGGTGAAATTTTTTATTTAATCCTTCTAAAAAAAATATTTAATTTAATCCATAAATAATAAATAAATGATCACAAAAATTAAAAATTAAAGAAAATCTGCCAAATTTAGTTTTTGAATTTGCGTGAAAAAATATCACAAAGAAAAAAGGGCGAGTTGTGTTGGTTTCTTCACGTAATTTTACCCCCCATTCACTCATTCTTTGGCGTTTTGATTTTAGGTTTCTTCTTCTTCTTACTCCATGCTGGGAGTGAGACGCGGTGGTGACGTAGTTCGTGTTGTTGTTGCCGGAGACACTGGAACCGGTAAAACCTGCCTCGTTCAAGCCGCACCTTTATTTCCCCATTGCGATAATGTCCCGATCACTATCATCGACACTTCTTCACGGTAACGTTCCTTCTTTATCAAGATTCATTCTCTTAGTTTTCAAATTCCAATAATTAGAAATCTAATGCTCTGAATTCATGCTTGTATATTTATCTACCCTATTGCGCTTCTGAAATCAAATGTTTGTGCTGCTTGTTTGTTCCAGTGTCGAGGACACTGATATAGTTGCTGACGAACTACATCGGGCTGACTCGGTTATCCTCACTTATGCATGTGATCGCCCCGACACACTTCAAAATCTAAGCACATTTTGGCTTCCTCATCTTCGCCAATTAGAGGTTCTCATCTCTCTTTTTATTGTTTTTCCATTTTTAGAGGATGTTTGCTCGAAATAGATTTTTGAACGTCATGAACAGGTCAAAGCTCCTGTTATAGTGGTTGGTTGTAAGCTTGATTTTCTAGATGAAAATCAGCAAGTGAGCCTAGAGCAGGTGATGTCACCACTAATGCAGCAGTTTTGTGAGATTGAAGCATGCATGGAGTGTTCATCATATAACACCGTCGAGGTATCTTTTATTCCTTCTATTGCAAATCAAATTCTTCTTTTTTATGTATACTATTGTAATTAAGTTTCCTTGTTGAAGGCCCTTGAAGTTTTCTTCTTTGCACAAAAGGCTGCTCTCTATCCCATGTCTCCTTTGTTTGATCGAAAGTCACAGACTCCAACGCCTCGTTGTGTGCGGGCTTTGAAGCGGATTTTTTTCCTTTGTGACCGTGATAGAGATAGTGCCCTTAGCGATGTTGAACTGAATGATTTTCAGGTTTTAATTTTTCTTTTCATATTATGTCAAAATTGTGTGTTTTTTACTATCTGGGTGTGATAGTCTGTCACCTTGTAGCTTGAATATAAGTTTGTTCACATCATGTCATGGTGGGTTAACTTAAGTACAAGATTTATGAAAAATCTAACTAAACTATCCACAGGTTAAATGTTTCGATGCTCCTTTGGAACCATGTGAAATTTCAGATGTAAAGAAGGTTGTGCAAACAAATTTGTCTGAAGGTGTGAATGAACGAGGACTTACTTTGACAGGATTTTTATTTCTTCATACCCTTTTCATAGAAAAAGGGCCTCTTGAGACAACATGGACCGTACTCAGGAAGTTTGGATATAATTATGATATCAAGCTTGCTGATGATTTATTTCCACCTTTGAAACGTGCACCTGATCAGGTGTTTCTTTTGAGATAAATTGTAGCATAATGTACCGTATTCTTTATTCTTTATATTCAATTTTGTATTCAATTTGTCGACAACAGGGAACTTATGCTACTCTCATTGGATTTAATGTCTGCAGAGTGTTGAATTGACAGATGAAGCAATTGATTTCTTGGAGACAATATTTGATGAATTTGATGGTGATTTTGTATGTCATGCTTCTCCCCAATCATTTTTGGGCATTATCTCAACTGACTTTATCGTTACACAATTTGCAAATTAATTATATCTTTTCCTTCCTCCAGAATAAGGTGCTGCAACCCCATGAACTTGAAGAACTGTTTTCTACTGCTCCGGAAAGGTAGATTGCTTTTGACAATTTCCTATGATGAGCAATTTTTCAAATGTACATATAGCAATTTTGCAAAGGATGTGGTATATATTTTGTGACTTTGCTTCTTCATTGTTTTTTACGAAGTCCAACTATGACATTTTTTATATGTATGCGTTTCCCGAGTCCGAATGTCAATTTGAACTCGTAGCAATGTAATTTGATTTTTTATGATTTTTCATTGCAGTCCCTGGATTGAATATCCATACAAGGATGCTGTAGAAAGGAATGCATTTGGAGGACTATCACTTGATGCATTTTTGTCAGAGGTGCACAAGTCTTTTATCACTCAATTTTAAAATTATTTTGAGAGTCAAGTTTATCTCAGTTATACATGATGTATGACTGCATGACTGGTCTGTGTATCTTTTCAGTGCATATATCATTTCATTTGCATCACAATTGATTTTTATAATATATATTAAATAGAAGTGGGACTAACGTATTATAGGAATTATTGAATTTTATTGAAACAGAGACATACACACAAATCAAGAAGTTGGAGGAGCCTATTTTCCTCCCTTATCCGTAGCTTTTCCTTAAACACTTGTGCCTTACAACCCTCCTAGTTATATAATGAGTTTCATACAATAACTTCAAAATAACGGACTAACATGTACATAATAACAGATTGAAATATATATATTAAATGATTGACACATATACAGAAATGATTTCTAACGAACTCTTGGAGGTCTTTGACTTCTGACAATATTATATGTTTTTTGGACAGTGTGGAGAGCCTTATAAACATTGGTTACCCCGGTGATCCATCATCTGCTATCCGTGTGACTAGGAGGCGACACATGGATTACAAAAAACAACATTCAGAAAGAAATGTGTTGCAGGGCTTCATTTTTGGGCCTCGGAAGGCCGGAAAATCTGCGTTGTTGAATTCATTTATTGGAAGGTATTTTAGTTGTTACCAGGAAGATTCTTGGTAACAAAACTTTAATTATTGAGCATCATCTTACTGTCGTTGAATTGATATTGCAGACCATATTCTGAAGCTTACAATCCAACCAACGAGGATCGTTTTGCTGTAAATATTGTTGATATTTCTAGGGTAAATGATACTTGATTGATTTTTAACAATAGCTTCTAACTGTGATAGAAAGATATTTCATTTCTTTCGCCTTTTCCCGCACAATGTCTTCATTTGATGTATTCATTTTGTATATCTTGGCATATATATCTTCCAATTCACGGTTAATCATTTTGTTTGTAGGAAAACAAAAAATATCTTGTGCTGAGAGAGATTTCTGAAGGCGGAGTCACAAAGCTGCTAGCCAATAAGAAGTCTTTGGCCTCATGCGACATTGCAATTTTTGTTTATGACAGGTGACCACTGATATTAAAGTTTCATTATACTGGCATATGATGAAGTTATCGATTACCTTTTTTACTGTATTATAAGGATAGGTTTCTGATAGACCCATGGCACTAGAGGCTGGTTCGCATATGAAGTTACAACCTGCCTAGTCGAAACCTATGGCGTGGAAAGTTTATGAGGGGAGGAATAAAAAAGGGGGAGTTGGGAGTAGCCATAACTTCGGGGAGAATAGTGCGTATGAGATTGCCGTAGAATAAAGTGAGAGAGGGATTCTTTGGAGAAGTACTAAATGAGAAATGTTAGTAACATTTGGTTTAAGATATGTTGCCAGATGTGTTTAATGAGAAGAGTTAGTAACATTTTCTAATGGGAGTTTCCGGTATAGTGTTACCAAAGGCCAATATTTGTCTTATTTTGTTGTTTTAGTTATAAGAATTAGGGGAGAGACTGAGTCGGTCATTCATTTAGTTACTTTTCTTGTTGTGGTAAGAATTAGGAATCCATCAATTTCCTAAGTTTCTGATCGTATCCATTCAATTAAGTCAACTATAATTTCAGTTCATGTGGTCTGGAGTCTGGACTGTGTACCACTCATGGTAAGTACCTGGAAAAATGCTAGTTGTATAGAAGAGCTTAGCTGAGTAAATATTTATCTCAGGTCTGATGAGTCTTCATGGGCGGCATCATATGAGCTCTTGGTAAAAATTGTTAGACATGGAGAAGATACTGGATTTGAGGTGCCCTGTCTTATGGTTGCAGCTAAAGATGATCAAGATTCATTTACAATGGCTATAGAAGAAGAAACTACGGTATTTTTCATTCACTTATTCATTTGCATGTTCATATTCATAATTCTACATGCATATTTCTATAAATAATTGTTGGATGGAATAGATAAATAGATATCTAATGTGGTGAATGGCACGTCTTGTAACTATGATTTTGTTAGGAACCCAAGAGTTGGATTCTGAAGAAAGAACACTTTTATTGATAAATAGAAAATAAAAGGAAAGAAATCTCTCCTCCAAGGGGTTTCCCCTTCACAATAGAGTTGCTACTTTATTCACAAATGATTACAATATTCAATAATGATCAACTCTACATTGTATTATCCTACTTATACAATAGTCCTATAACAACTCTTAATTACTTATCAACTCTATTTATTCATTATTCTATATATTTCTCACAGATTTCATCCAAACTTTCTTATTAGCAATAATTATACAACATGTAGTAGTTTGTGCATATGTATTCTTTGATCATTAGATTGGCATTTAATAAAGCAGATTGAAAGGTAGTTTAATTATTTTGTTTCACTATATTGTGACATTTTTTTGGGCATTTACATTTTACTGTATGTCATATTTGAATGGCAGTTTCAAGCTATTAGCTAAGATTTTGGAAATATTGCTATACCTCATTTACATATTGATTTACCTCTTTCAATAGAAGTTTGATTTGGTTCTGCAGAAAATCTTTGATTTGTTAACTGTGGTTGTTTTGTTAAGCTTTATCAATTATAGTCGCATATTGTAGCTAGAAACCTGATACTTTTGTGTTCAGTTTATGACTCCATTAGCATTTGATCTGATTATATTTGAAAATTTGTAATTGTCAACCTTTTTTACTGACTTGCAAGCGACGCCAGAGTTATCTTTTGCATTTATGGGTATGTATAGCTGAGTGTTAGAACAAATTGAGGAAAAAAATACTGTAGTCTGATTTCTTCCTCGGCATATATAATCTCGGAATATGTTTTTTCTTGATGCGAAGAAATTTTCAAGCAAATGCTTTATCCTAGATCAATGTTGACATGCCAATGTGCTTTGTAGGTTAGTCAAGACATGGGGGTTGAGGCTCCTATTCCAATCAGTGTGAAGTTAGGGGATTTCAACGATGTATTCCACCGAATTGTAAGTGCTGCTGAGCATCCTCATTTAAGTATTCCGGAAACTGAAGCTGGAAAAACCCACAAGCAGTTCCATAGGGTCATAGATCGATCTCTTAAATTTGTTTCAGGTCAGTTTCAGGTTTACTTGTTAGTTGCTCATTAAATTCCTTTTGACTTTGTATATTAGAGTTTTTCAATCTTGTATGGTCTAAGTAAATAAAACGAACCTATTAACCAATTAAAATTTTGGGTGATGTGATTTGTGTTGTGGTTCATGAGTTTCTCTCTTGAGGTGTTATGCAACTGAACTGGTCCCTATTGTGTTTCCATTTAGATTGTTTTGTTTCTGCTGGTCCATATTGGTTTTTCCGAAGAGTATTAATTTAAATCACAAGAATATATAAGTGTAAATATTGTTTCTTTGTTTAATGATTTTATCATCGCATCATATTACAGCTGTGGCGTTTGTGGTGGCTGCTGCAAGGAAGAATGTTGTTGCACGGAAGAATGTTGCTGCGCGGAAGAATGCATCTGGTTAAAAACAGGTTTTGTGAATGGGTCGTAATCCTAACCTTGATTTGGATGCATCCTGCACTTGGCTAAGCAACATTGCCTTTAACATTAAAGGCATATTTTACGCCACATATTGTAGAGGCATCCTTCAGTTTTATTTTTGTTAGGGTGGAATTAGATTAGCTATAATTAGCATATATTGGCTTTTGTATATATCATTATCAATGTAGTGGTTGTACCATAATAAGATTATAGGGAGTTTGGAGTGCCAATATCTAGTTGAGATTCCTTGCTTGCTTCCTTTGTGATGCCTTTGCATTCCCTCTTTTGATTAAAAAAGTGTTTGTTCATAACATACACTTTTCAAACCACCTCCTCATTGAACAAATTATGGCCACCACCATCGTCAATAGGCAGTTTATCTTTCCACCACCTTGAAACATATCAGTGCCATGTTTCACTATTCCCATCCAACACCCCGTCAATCCTTGGACAATATTTATCTTTTAACCCATCTTTCCATAAAGCATTTTCCCCTTGGATTAGCCTCCATGCATCTCCACTTAACCAATAAGCTTAAATTAACAATTCTAATATCCCTTACTCAAGGCTCATCCTTCCTCTTCGGTTGCCAAACCGACTTCCACTTTATCCAACTAATTTTTCGCCCTCCCGACACTCCTCCCTAAAGGAACTCTTTTTAAATTTGAACCAACCTCTTCCACACGTTTACCGCAATCTCATAAAAGAAAGTTAAAAAATAGGTATAAAGATCAACTCCGAATTTGGGAATACAATTCTACCACCAAGACTAATGAACTTGTTACCCCACAAATCTAACCTTTTACTTAAATGCTCCAAAAGTGGTTCCCATGTAGATAGACTTCTTGGATTTTTTTCCAATTGAAAGACCCAACTATTTGAAGGGAAGCTTGCCTTCACTACAAATTAAAAGTTACACGCAATTTTCATGAAGTCTCTTGAGATGTTGATCCCAATCAAACAACTTTTGAAAAAAATTATTTTCTCTCAACAAAGCCTTCAAGGTTTAAAGATTATCAATTGTAGTCATCCCTATAGAAAGAGCATCATCCGCGTATTGAAGATGAGATATAACCAACCCTTCCCTCCTAAAGCCAAAACCCTTAAACAAATTATGGCTCATTGTGTTCCTCATCAACCCACTAAAATCTTTCGCTACCAATAAAAAAAAGAAGGAAGCCAGGGGATCCTTTTGTTCTACGCCTCTTTGAATATTAATTTTCTCTGTTGGACTCCCATTAATAAGGACGGACATACTACCACCAAATATACATGTACACCTTCATCCATGCCACCCACTTTGTTCCAAAGCCCGATCTCACCATCATATACTCAAGAAAACTCCTATCCCCCGAATCATATTCCTTCTCAAAATCCATCTTTAGAGTCAAACATTGGCATTTAGTTTTCTTTGCAAAATCCACAATTTCATTAAACACCATCCTTGTATCGACCAAATTTCGGTTGTTGATAAAATATGATTGTGACATAGAAACAATTGAATTCATAACATTGCCCAATCTTCTAGCTAACACCTTTGAAAGAAATTTTTAAAGACTTCCTAGAAAAGATATTGAGGGAAACTCCTTCAAAGACGTAGAAGAAATCTTTGGTATCAAAGCCACAAAATAAAAGAATAAACTCTCTGAAACCACCTCGTTTGCATGGAGTTGATCAAACACAATCCTCACCTCATCCTTCAACAAGTACCAAAATTATTTAAAAAATGCAAAATTAAACTTATCCAGACCCGGAATTATATTCCCCTCGCTCTCCTTCACCATTAAATAAATCTCCTCTCCCGTGAATGGAACCACCAACCTAGTATTCTCCTCATTGGTCAACTGGTCAAAAGGCACCCCCATCCAATTTTTGAAAGTTCACACCTATCAATTGCAACTTGATTCGTAAAGTAGTCTACAACCACCCTTCTCACCTCGCATGGAGATTGAACCCATTCACCATTTACCTGCAAAGCCCTCAAACAATGACTACAAGCTCTTGATTTTAAACAATTGTGGAGATACGTTATGTTAGCACCTTCTCCTTTTAACCACCTTGATCTAGATCTTTGTACTAATAAGGAATCTTTTTCCCTTAATAACCTCTATAAAGAACCAAATTTATCCTTACGAAATTGTACCTCTTCATCATTCAACAAAACTTTCTCCCCGTAACATCCAATTGCATTATCTCATCTCACAACCTAGTCATCGTCTCATCCAATCCCCCATACTCCATCGTATTTTAAAGAGTGGACCAAATCTCTTTGCTTTGAAGTTCCCGTTTTCCAACCAAAAGTTGTTAAAGAGAAAGGGTT
>Ga0315913_1006335_pt1 | contig 14314 bp, 9 predicted proteins | sample MpolsnodulesMG_FD_207736 | JGI IMG/M metagenome (GOLD analysis project Ga0315913, IMG submission 207736) | Medicago polymorpha root nodule microbial communities from Los Angeles, California, United States - small nodules | ecosystem: Host-associated > Plants > Roots > Nodule | place: USA... | reverse complement strand
ACTTCTTCGTCGAATCCAATCTCCAACAGCTGTTTTTCCGACTAAGCTCTTCCTCCAACCAAGCTCGCTCTCTCTCTCTCTCTCGATTCCTGATTCCTCTCATACAACAACAGAATCTCCCTCTCTCTCTAGAGGTAGGCTCTCTCTCTCTCTCTCTATGATTGTTCAATTTTTATTGTGAATTTGTTTCAAAGAATAGGGTTTGAGAAATCATTACTTGTGAAATTGATTTTAAGGAAATAGGGTTGTGAATGTGATTTTAAGAAATAAGGAATGGGGTTAGAATTTGATTTTAAAGGAATTGATACTTTTTTATTCACTTGTTAATAGAGATCTTAGGAATAGGAATTATAAGTTCTGAAGTTTTAAAATTAACTTATGTATGGTTGAAAAATATGGGTGTAATGATATGTAGTACTTTAGAATCTACCAAAATCCAGAGTATAAGAGAGGTGTAGAATCATTTTTAGATTTTTCCTTTACCAAAGGAAAACCTCAAGGGGGCACAATTTTATGTCCTTGTGCTAAGTGTAGAAATCGTTATTGGAAAAGAAGAAAAGTGGTTCGTGATCACTTGATAGGTTCGGGTTTCCTACAAGGCTACGATGTTTTGGGTTAACCCTGGAGAGCAAATAACACTACCTATGAAAATTGATGGTGGCGTGGAAGATAACGAGAACTCGCATGATGACATTGATGGCTTGCTTTATGACACATTTAGGCATGTTGCAGAAGTACAGGGAGGCAACAAGCGTTGATGAGTCAATAATTAGTGTTTTTAATATAATATTTGAGTCTGTTTTATTTAGATTTGAGTTTATTTTATTTAATATTATTTCCTTTTTAGAACTATTTTACTTCAATTGCAAGTTATTATATTTCAGGATCAAATAATTGAAAGATTGAGTCTTGGAGCAAAAGAAGGAGGATTTGGAGCTGATTCGGGCTGACAATACGAAGATTGAAGACAAAAATATATTTCCCCAAGTTAGAAGCTTGGCACGGCCCGTGCCACCAGCCACACGGTCGTGCCAACCCCCAGAAGCCTCTTTTGCTGCTTTTTGCTTTCCGGACAAGCTACCTATTAGTTTATTTCTGACCTAAAAGACTGTGGTTTCTTGTAGACTATTCTAGTGTTATATTTATTAGGGTTTAAGTCATTATAGATTATAAATAGAGTAGCTAGCTATCACAACAATTCATCTTTTGTTCTTGGAATTCAATGTATTTAACTTTTTTTTTTTGTATTTCAGATTCATGAACGTGTACTTTGATACATCAGACATGACGAGAAGATAAGTACAAATGAGCTTATACATCTACCAGCGCATCTAGATTGGTTATGGAATCCTGTTTATGCTTTCGGTCATTCCCCACTACTTGCGATAGGGTTCAAGAATGTTAGTCATGCCCTATAAGTAGCTTTGTGTGAGCGGTGGCATGATGAGACATGCTGCTTCATCTTTCAGTTGGGGAGATGACCATCATGCCAGTTGGGGATATGACCATCATGCCACTTGCCAGCGGGTGAATAGGCAGTACATGCATGTGGCGGACATTTCGAGACATCCATGAATTGTACCTGCTGTTAGTATACTAGTTCTAGCTCAAGCTTTCTTTGACTTCTTGTTGCACGACATACCTGAGACTAGTAGGGGTCTTCAGGTGGAGAATTCTTGTGATCACCTGCCATGATAGATGTCCTGGTTTTATCGGGTATCTCACTCGAAAGTATTGCCCCCTTATCAAGAGAGAACCCCCCACGTCAGCGAATCAGGAGTTAATTATTGAGCAGGAGCATGCTAGGGAATAGGGATACTTCAAATTCACCGCAAATCATCACCAAGGTTAGGTTCATGGCAGTGGAAAGGTTGTAAAATGGCCAGACATGGGAATACCTACATATTGTTCTTTTGAGGATTGCGGATGAGACACTCCTTTCCACTACATATAGGATTTAAAGAACGAGGAGGCCATTTAGAGCACCATGATTTTTTTTATTTGGTTGCATTTGTTTTAATTTAAATGATGAATGTTGGTTTTTGGTTTTGGTTCATAGTAACTCTTACCTAACGATTCTCGAATTAATGAATTTGTTTTCGATGATTTGTGTTTTGTTATATATATTTGGAGATGAATGATTGAATGAATGTACAAATGTATGTATGAATAAAGGAATACATATATGAATTATGACTGAATGATTGAATGAATAAATGAATATAGTGACCTAAACAAACACACAAAAAATCAAACTCTGAAACTGTGTAGGTTTTTTCTCTAGAACTGATAGTTGACTATCGTTCCTGTCAATAGCAGTTAAATACTATTCCTAGAGCTGCAGTGAACTACCATAGAGCAGCGAACGGTAGTTAACTGTCGTTGGAGGTATTTTCGTCAATTTAGGATGTCTGAAAGTAAATGGCGAGGGTTTAAAGAGCAATTTTCTTAATTATAGGCCGTTCACAAGCTTTCATTATTAACCCATTTTTCGTAGTTGACCGGAAGAATTGGTGACTTGTTGCAGCAGTGCACAGTCAACAAAAAACAAGATAATTTTATTAAATTACAACATTCTTTAAATTATTCCTTCAAAAATCATTCTTTAAATTATTTCACTGGCTTTCTAACCCGAAGGGGTAAAATTCTATGATGACCGTAAAATAACCATAATAAATTTCAATTTATTTAATAATAATTTCCTCTCATATATTTTTTAGAAAATATTTATATCTGTCTAAAATAATTTAGGACGACAATTACTTGAGAAGGGATGGAGTAGCGTGGTATAATATGGTACACAAATCCATAAAGAAAAGTACTTAACTTGAGCATACATTTTTTTTTCCTGGGACTAACTAGTGACTTGTTTTTTTTAGGGAAAAAAAATAAGTCACTACAAAAAATGGTAGTTTGCTAAATATGAAATTATGTGATTGGTTATTTCAAAAATAAAATAAAATAATGAAACTACGTGATTGGTTATTTTCCATCTATATCCTTCGGCTTTTTGGTTAAGAAATAACTTTTATCATTCGTTCTCTTTTTAAAATATTTATTACATGCCATGTTTTATTTTGCAAACCTTCAACTCCTTTAACCTTTAACTCAAATCACTTAAGATACTTAATACTTCTGTTTCATTTGAATGTAAATTTTTTTTTAGTAAATATTATTGGGTCTTGCCAACTTTGTTAAGAAGTTCACATATAAATTACATATTTGTAAAATATAACCTTTTAACTTTACAAGAAACTTTGCTATATATTTTTTTATACAAGAAACTGAATCTACAATTCCAATACAAAGTTTCTATTTTAATACTCCATGTACTAACAAGTGCCTTAATAACATCTTCAATGCAAATAACTTGATGCATGTTTGAATGAACGAAAGATTGACAAAAGCTACTCTTTATAAAATTATAGTGACTCACGACGAGTTTTTTAATCTTACTGTTCATAAAAAAACATTCACTTTATGGTCCCTTATTACCTTTTATTTTTGACACAAGTCCCTTATTACCTAAGTTATGCAGCAATGTGAATTTTAGGAAACTCAATCTCCAAAAATAATTTTTATTATTCATCTCACAAGGAACTATTAAGTGCATATAAAATAAATATAAATTGGTGGGATCAAGTATGACGAGTTTCTTATTTTTCTTTCTAAAGAAGCCAAAACGAAGCTATATTAGCCAAACAACAATAGCTTTTTTAAGCACAAAAATGTGCAGGAAAACTAGGCAAAAGTATAAACAATTACAACAAAATTGAGAAATCCAATTTTTTTGAAAGAAACTCAAAAGCAACCAAGCAACTTGTCTTAAGCATGACATTAAAGTGGATTAAGTCATCAAAGATGGTAGTCGAAATCGAACGTAACATATTTTGGTTTCAGCCACCGAAAAGATTGAAGCTTAATTATCCAATAAACGTTGTTGATTTAGCTCCTTTTGATGAAAAAGCTAAATGTTTATTACTTTCCAAACGACCCAACAAATAGTAGAGAGGCATAAAAGATACAAAGCTGATTTAAATTTCATTGAGATTCCTAAAAAATGGCTGAATTGTAAAAAATGATCTACCAAGCGCACCGACTGAATTGTGTCAATCCCTAACCATTGGGAGTAAATTTAGTTAGAGTTGCTTATAGATTGCTTAAAGGATACATGACAATTTGTGCCCACAAAAAGTAACTCAAACAACTAAAAAGAAAATCACATTGGAGACCCAAGCTAAATACGTATTCTCATTGTGGTGTAAAAAAATTGGATGTTTATTTATATAGAAATGTGGCTATAGAATAACAATCTCTATACTTTTCATGTGCTCTAATTAATAACTTATATTGAAATAAATAAATTTTATTGAAATGCAGTGAAATAAATTTAATTGACAGATCTATTTTGTATATGTATATATATTTTGAGATACTAAGCTTAAGAGAACTAATACTTATCAATTATTAATATTAAAAACTATAAAATAAGTGATGTGTACATGCGAGATTGATTAAACATTCAAAATTAAGAACTTAAAGACACATATGTTAACATTTGTCATTGGTATTTTATTTTCTTTTAACAATTAAGCATGCTTGCCGGCTCTTACATAATGTCCTGATTTTATGTGGCGTGATCACTATATGTTCCAACAAGACTAAAGAGCCTGTTAAATTTGCGTGACCTATTTCCTGCTACATAAACATAAAGTAATAGGAATAATATACAATTTTGTCTGTTTTAATTTGATTAGCAGTTTCTATTATGTAGCCATCAATGGTATACGGAACTGAACTGAGGGAGGTTTTTTCTCATTGTCACGTTCTTAATCCTTATGTGAATGTGAACCCATCTTTCAACGTTTATGCATACATCATTTGATGCTACTTTCCCATAATATGCGCACTTTTATTTGTTATAACTAAGGGAGGTTTTAACCATAAGAAAAGACAAAGATGCAATGCTACTCGTATCTCTGGATTCTCTGCAGCATATCCGAGCAATTCTTATAAGCAAAGTATTCATAGGAAAATGGAAAAGGATAAATTTAAAATATTTCCCCCTAACAAAATAAAAAATATTTTAAAATAACTATTTCGAAAGGTTTTTCAATAATTGTAATCTAGCTTGACAATCAATCGAGCCAACTCCAATAAATTTTAGAATTTGACTAGACAATTAACTCATTGAACTTGATTCATGAATCGAATGAACTGAACTTTAGCTAAATATCACGTCCGTTAACCAAATAAGTTGAACTTGAATTATATATAGTTCGACACGTTTGATTCATAAATTAGCTCAATTATATGTATATGTGTGCGCGCGTGCGTGCATGCGCACATACATGTGTGTGGAATTAGTTCTAGTCTTTTTTTATTATTGTTTTTAGTTATTTGTAGCTTGCTATGTGTTTTTTTTTTCTATATATTTTTTTTGCATAAATGTATAAACTTTGTATTTATGTTTGTCCTTTAAACAATATATGTTTGTGATTGCTTTTATTTTAATTCAATCTTTTCCTTTTTAAAAGAAAAATTAAAGTAAAAACTAATATTAGTTTAGCTATTTTAATTTTTTTTAAAGGAAAGTTAACTATTTTAATTGAAATGCATAAAAATATTTTTTTTGAACAAGAAAATGCATAAAAATATTAATTATTAAAGTTGTAGAAAAATTATTTCAATAAACTTTACGTAACTAAATTGTAAACAATAATAAATATGTAAATTATAAAATTTAAAGTGATACAAAGTTCACAACAATAATACATAAAAACTACATTTTCAATTGAAAAAACATAATGATATAAAATACATAATAATAGTTAATGCTTACAATATTTTTTTATCAATAATTTCAATGCTTGAGATTTTTTTTTGGGGTTGCTTCTATAGTTGATGTACACTAAGTTTTAGTTCACCTAATGCCATGCAATATTCACTCCAATGCAAGTTTTATATAGTTGTCATCATTTATAAGAAATTTAAGCATAATACATCATACACTAAAGTTGCTCTTACGCAATTGTAAAGACTCATTTATTTGAGGATCTAAACCAAATTTAAGGGGCGTCTCTTTCAAATGGCGAATTTTCATATATACTTTAAGATAAAACTCGTGATCATATCTTTAAGATTAAGAGACTATACTTGTTTTTTGGAATGTGAGACTATAATGCATCACCACTCGTACCTCATCAAACTTTTTCTTTGGTTTTATGTGTGTGTATATATATATATAGTCATGCTAATATGTACCCATGTTAAGGATTCTACGTATAACAAATATTTATTAAGATAAACTAATTTTTAATTTTTTGAGAAATATAAATTAATATAATTTTCAATACATAATTTTTATTTGTGGATCAGATCATTAACATGTGTCCTCAGGACACATGTTAACATTTCCAATATATATTAACATTAATTATTATTTTATTTATAATTAAAAAAATAAATGTTTGTACCCAAGAAAATGAAAAAAGAGTGATAGTTTCACTAAATATTAAAAATATGAGAACCAAAATTACGTTTGGCCAAAGTAAGGTGACCAAAAAAACAATTGAACAAAGAAAAAACAAAGTAACACAATTTATTAATTTCATTAATACTTTTTATTTGAGAGGGTTTTCATTGGTGCTTGTAATAATACCTTATGCTAGAATTTATTTCATTAGGCAGCAAATTCAATTTGTCTGTTGGGTAACTGCAATGATTCCTATAAATAGATTACTTGGCGTGTGACCTTTCAAACCAAAAGGTAACACATTATTAAGTTCCTTAGTCTATTGGGAAACTTTGATATTGATTTTGAAAGAAAAATTGATCAATATCCGAAAATCACAATTGACATTGTTGATCAGGATTGATCTTATTACATCCCCCTCTCGTTATTCTCTCCAATTTTGATTGCACCATCAACTCTTTAAGAATCATTCTCCTTTGTGGATCTACTTTGGGAGGCATATTACTATGAATGAAAATGGCAATGCTAATGAACCCAACAAGAAGTGGAAATTTCCTTTCTTGGTTTTCTTCAATGATGCAAGGTATAATTATTAGATACATAAAATATTTTTAGCCTTTATTCTTGTAGTAGAAGCATATATTATATATGTTGAGTAGACTAACCTAATGCTAGAAAATATTTTACATGAAGCTCCTAAATGAAGTGATACCATATATATTTATATATAATGAAGTTTTATGAGCTATTACTAATACTTGAATCTTTTATATTATAATGATAAAATGTAGACTTATTTTCAAGTTGGATGCACTTTCAAAGGAGATATTAGGGATTGCAATACCCTCTGCATTGGCTGTTGCTGCTGATCCTATTGCTTCTCTTATTGACACAGCATTCATAGGCCATTTGGGTATTTATTCTCTTCCTTCTCACATTAACTTCATAGCTGTATGGAATCTCATATATGATTGTTAAATGAGAAGTAAGGTCTTCATTTAGATTTATGGACTAAACATTGTTAACTAACTTTTAAGTTAAACCAAGGGCTGTGACTAATTTTGCTAACACTCTCTTTGGTAAAAAATTATAAACTAGTTACAAGCTTTGGTAATTTTTTTTTTATAAACTTGTTATGAGCTGAAAAATTCATTTATATAGTTTAATATTAATAACTATTAAGTGAATTTTTATTTTGGGCATCAACAGGGGTGTAAGTGGTTCGGACTAAACCAACGAAACCGATAGTCCAAATCGGACCAAACCGAAAAAATATCCGACCTTGTTTGGTTCGGTTTGAAACCGATCCGAACCAATTGAAACCGATCTGGTTTGATTTGGTTCATGATTTTTCATTTTGAGATCCGTGAAACCGATGAACTAATCCGATGATAACCGATGAACTAATCCGATGATAACCACACTCCTTATTTTACTAATATTATCCTACCTCACACAAACTTATGGTTAGAACCAAAATTAAAAGTCCAAAACTAATTCACTTTCTCTCATCTTTATCTCACATCTCATTGTTTTTAAAGAATGATGGGTGAATGAATCTTGGATCATATGTATGAAATAATGAGTAAGGTTATTTATAAAAAGTTATTTGAAAAATAGAGAACATGAAAAAACAAAATATGAAATACAATTATACAAAGTTCTATGAAATATTTTATGAGAATATGATTTTTTTTTAATTGTATTTTTTAACAAACCGATCAACCAAACCAATCTAAACCGAACCAAACTGATTAGTTTGATTCGATTTCTTTGTTGAAAAATAGTGAAAACCGAACCAAACCGAACCGAACTGTTACACCCCTGGGCATCAAAGTAAGTTTTTCGTTAGTTTTTATCACACAAAATCTGAAAATACTAGTATTGATCTAGGGAAAAGGAGCAAAGTTACAAAAAAATAGCAATTTAGACAACACTATCAAAACGTAGTAAAAACAAGGCTAAATACCACTTCTAGTCATTTTAGTTTGAGAGAATTCTCAAGTTAGTCCTTTAAGTTTCGAAAGTTTCAATTAGGTCATTTTAGTTTGACAGAATTCTTAAGTCAGTCCTTTAAGTTTCAAAAGTTTCAAATAGATCATTTTAGTTGATAAACTATTTCACCGTTACCCCTGTTGTCAGTCTCTGTTTAACTGATGCTGATGTAGCCGTTAAGTTGTTGATTTGGATCAAAATGATACCTTTTAAAAGCTCGAGAGTGTCAAAACACTATGTTTAATGATCATTTATAGTGCTAGAATGATCATTGGTGACCATTGAACGTAACATTTTGACACCCTGAAGTTTTTAAAAGGTAGCGTTTTGATCCAAGTCAACAATTTAACGACTACATCAACATCAGTTAATTATTAACTGACAACAGAGCTAACAATGAAATAATTTATCAATTAAAAGGACCTACTTTAAATTTTTGAAACTTAAAGGATTAACTTGGAAATTCTGTCAAACTAAAAGGATCTATTTGAAACTTTTGAAACTTAAAGGACTAACTTAGGAATTTTGTCAAACTAAAAAGACCAAACGTGGTATTTGGCCTGAAAACAATAAAACTAGGGTTATGCGAAGGAACTCATAAGTACCGGTAATTATGCCTTGCTAACTATAATTTTTATTTTTATTTTTTAAAAATGTATAAATTTCCAATATAAAATTTCTATTCTTCGGCGTTTCCAATAAAACTATGACTTAAACTTTAAGTAACAATTCAGGTGTAAAGTATGTTGTCTTGCATATTCCAATATATTACTATATTTTTTTTTTCTATTCACATGATTCATCCAAGTGTCTAAAATGTGAGATCAGATCCGGGGGTGCCAAACCACTATGAAATATACAGTTTCAAGAAGTAGAAAAAATCATTACTTGGTCTAGTGGTTTAAATTGTTTGAAAGCAGCAAGGGGGTGCAGGTTTGAATCCCCACAAACATGTTTTTTTTAATAAAATATATGTAAGAATACAAGAGAAATATGTAAAAAGAAGATGACGTAAGTGTTGAACTTGCAACCATTGAGTGATTTGTAGACTACCTTTCCAATGCGTCAGCCGAAAACTAATAGAAATAATACGCCTAATATAGTATATATTGAAAACCTAAGGGATGCCATGGCTCCCATGGGTCTATACTAAGATCCGCCAGTGATCAGATCACGTTTACTTTTCTCTATTTCAACTCTCAAGAGAGTCCCCGACCACCAAGTTTCACGGCACCACAAACTTTGTTAAGAGTAACCAATAATGCCACAAAATCAGAATTTTGTTTCGTAGAGATAATAAAAAAATGTGTGTTCTTAAAAAAAAAAAAATTTGTGTTCATTTTGGTTCCTAAAAAATGTTTTTATCCCAAAAACAAATAACACGTCAACCATATTGAACTCAAATGATGAATAGTCTCTTTCTAACGTTTGATATAGGCATATATGTTTTGACAAATATGAGACATATATATACATGTAATTTGCGATCAAAGTCTTAAAAATCAAACACAAGATCTCATGAGTGAGACCTTCGAGCTTTGGGTCATTATTCAATTAGTTAATTAAACCACGACTGAAACACGTGATTATTAATAAATAAACAAATATGTATTAAAAAAAAATCTGAAAAAAAACCAACTGATTGAAGCAAACCGCGGTTCAACCCGATTCTATTAGATTATGACATACTTAGAAAGAATTTTGATTGAATCAATCGACATATTGGCGGGTTCTCGGTTCAACATGTTGAATTAGTCTATCCGATTTTAAAAACACTGTTTGCATTAGTTTTATGTTACAATTTTTTGTGCGGCACATTTTTTTTTTGTTGCAAGAGAGAAAAAGAAAATAAAAAATAAGAATGCAAACACGTCCTAATAAAAGACACTCCTACACCATCTGCTAGCAGCGCGAAGAGAGACAATGATGAATATCTAACTTCGTTGCATTCTCCTTTGTGTTTAGGTCCTGTGGAACTTGCTGCTGCTGGAGTTTCTATTGCTTTGTTCAACCAAGCTTCAAAGATTACCATATTTCCTCTTGTTAGTATTACAACTTCCTTTGTAGCTGAGGAAGATACTATCAAAAGGATGAATATCAAAGCAGCTGAAAATGATAAGAGTAAGTTAACTGAAGTAACACCTGAGAGTGATGTGGTTCAAGACATAGAGAAAGGGACACCCAAAGAGAGTAATAAGGCTCAAAAAGAATCTGTGGTAGGACACAATGAAACAAATGGTACACTTGGGAACAATGATAAGACTAATGGAGTTGGTATACTTTCTCTCTCCACTATCTCTTTCCGTTTATATAATATTTAAATTTTTCGTTTTAGTCATTCTAAAATTTTTCTTCGACTTTTGATCCTCCAAAATTTTACATCACCAATTCTGAAATTTTGAATTTTTTTCCGCAATCATGTTTAGTACATCTTAGAATTCTCCTTCGCAATTTTTTTTTGTCACTAGTTTTTGTTGATTATTTTACTATTATTCTAGCAGTAATGAATAATGAACAAGAACCCCATTTACCATCCTCAGTTCCTAGGAGCAATAAGAGTAAGGAGATAGTTGTGAAGAAGAAGAGACACATTGCTTCAGCATCAACCGCACTACTCTTTGGCTCAATTCTTGGCCTCCTACAAGCTTCAGTCCTTATATTTGGAGCTAAACCTCTATTATATGTGATGGGTGTTAAACATGTAAGTTTATTTATGCTAGAGATCATGCCTCTCCATAATTTATAGTAAATTTTACGGTGTAATGCATGTTGAGCCACATTGATTTTGGGAAAGCTACAAAATGTAGTTTTTACAAAATCATGATTGCTCGTCGTGATTCTGACGTACGGTCCACCGTGGGTGATATCAAACATTTACATGAAATTTGTTACTTTAATTATAGTGGTGGATCATTCTCTACTTTATATATATAGGGCTCTCCAATGCTAAAACCAGCAGTGAAGTATTTAACATATAGATCATTTGGTGCTCCTGCGGTTCTTCTCTCATTGGCAATGCAAGGAATATTTCGAGGATTTAAGGACACAACAACTCCTTTATATGTCATTGGTATGATTTTGCTATGTTCAATTTTTTTTTAAAAGATAAAGTACACAAATAACTTTAGTAGGAGTTTAAAAAAAAAAAAATTAGTAGGAGAAAATTAACCCTTTTATGTGTGTGGATTTCTCCTTTATTTGTACTTTATAAAGTACATAAATAATTTGGGAGATAAAGTATGCAAGCACAAACATATATGACTGCTTGAAAAATAATTAAATCATGCTTAAGTTAGAGAAGAAGAAAAATAAATTACTATATCTCTAATTTAGTCACTAAATTTAGCAATATGATTAGAATATGATAGTGGTGAAACTCACACATATACCTAATGTAATTTTGGCAGTGTTAGTTGTCTTTAATTTCTATCTCTAATTTAATTTTGATTTAATTTAGTTGCGGGATATTCATTGAATGTGTTATTGGAGCCATTACTTATATTTAAATTGAAAATGGGAATAAAAGGAGCAGCAATTGCACATGTTATCTCTCAGTAAGTCCTAATTTTGTTGGTAAATCTTAACAAGAACTATTAACCATGACATATATTCTTATATACAAGTGTATCTTACAGAATTTTGATCCTTATAGGTACATGATGGCATTCACCCTCTTCTTCATATTAATGAAAAAAGTGTATCTCCTACCTCCAAGAATAAAGGATCTTCAGATTTTCCGGTTTCTTAGAAATGGTAAGGTTCTTGCTTTTACATAAATAAAATGCTTAGGCTGAAAATTCTTTATTATCCTTGAAAAAAAAAAGAGCGGACAACGCAAGAAATTCGAGTGATAAGAAATTCGAATACCTTAAGTTATTGGTTTAAGGGTTCGATCTTTAACTTTTTGAATACGGTACAACACAAGTTTTACCTTGTGTATTCATCAAGTTCGAAAAATATTAGTCGCCACAGGGTAGACATGCAAACTCGACTTCTGAGAGGCCAAAATTTTAAAATATAACATGGAAAAAAGAAATTTCACATTTTTTATTGACAATAATGAGTGAAATTTTGTGAATGATCTTGACAATAAAATTTGAATAATTATTTATGTTGGAGTAATTTTTTCCGTAAATCGGTTAATTACAGGAGGTCTGTTGATGACAAAGGTAATAGCAGTAACATTCTGTGTGACATTAGCAGCATCTTTGGCTGCAAGGTTAGGTTCAATTCCCATGGCTGCCTTTCAACCTTGCCTTCAAGTTTGGTTGGCATCCTCTCTCTTTGCAGATGGTTTGGCTATAGCTGTACAGGTACTGATTCGGGTGCAATATCTTCGTTATTTCATATGAGAGATTTGAAATTATCTATGTCGCATTTATCTTATGGTTTGTCGATTTACAGGCAATCCTAGCTGGTTCTTTCGCGGAGAAAGACTATAACAAAACAACAGCAGCCGCAACGAGGACTCTACAATTCGGTTTTATTTTAGGGGCGGGGCTCTCTGTTATTGTTGGATTTGGATTATACTTTGGAGCTGGAATCTTTACCAAAAACCTTCAAGTTATACGCTTTATCCGAATAGGTGCCCCGGTACGTTTTATGGATTAGAGTATCTCTTATACTCCTTTATTTTTGCCAAAAGGTAACATTTTATGTGGCACTATATATTATATCTAATTTCATCAAATTACTCACCAGATTGTAGCTGCAACACAACCAATCAATACATTAGCTTTTGTCTTTGATGGTGTGAACTATGGAGCTTCTGATTTTGCATATGCTTCATATTCCTTGGTAATTATGTTTTCATCTCCCTGTTTTATTTATTTTTATATAAATATAAGTTTCATATTTAATTAATCAAATTAATTGATATACCTAGTAATTTTTGTTTGGTAAATTTATCCAGGTTACAGTGTCACTGGTAAGTGTTGGTGTAGAATTTCTTCTTTACAGGAGCAACCAATTCATTGGGATATGGATTGCACTATCCATCTATATGACACTTCGCATGTTGGCCGGTGTATGGAGGTAATTTTTCCTTGTTCGAAGTAATCAAATGTTCGATTTTCATACTCGTTTAATTTCCATATATTTTCGGTCTTATTTATGTAGTGTCAGTTTAGTGGTAAAAATTTAACATCGTAAATTCATGGGACGGAGTTTAAATTCCTTCGGAAACATATAAAAAAAATTTATTCAAGCATAACTGATGTTTTTTCATTTTCAAATGTTTTTGCACATGCAGGATGGGAACAGGTACAGGACCTTGGAGCTATCTCAGAGGATAATTGAACTAATATATCTTACATTACCCTATCTTAAGGGAAATTTTACTGTGCATAGAGCAGTAAATATACCTTACTAAAACACCCCTTATATATTTAGGATCCATATGGATTTTGTTTACATTATGAATGTGACAATCTACTATGACCACCTGATTGTATCCTAAGAAAGTAGATTTGGGGGTGTTGGTTGTATTTTGCTTATGTTGTTATCCTGATGTAATTGGACCAAAGTATTTCTACTACTACTTTTCTATATATTCTGATTTTTCTTTGATGCCTAAAAGAATTTGTCTACATGCTTTTTTGGGATAGCAAAGAAATACATTTAATGGAATTTATCTTTTTGGTTCAGTCATCTCTTTTTTTTAATTCAACGGTTGATTGATGCATGAAGAAAAAAATAATAATAAAGAAGAGAGAGAAAAAAAGTTAGTAAACGGTTGATATTAAGGCATGATGAATAACATGAGAATGAACATGAGAGGATCTAAATCCGGAAGAATCAGAATGAATACTATAAGGAAGATTGTTGGTATATTTAGTTTAAATC
>Ga0315913_1006334_pt1 | contig 14314 bp, 8 predicted proteins | sample MpolsnodulesMG_FD_207736 | JGI IMG/M metagenome (GOLD analysis project Ga0315913, IMG submission 207736) | Medicago polymorpha root nodule microbial communities from Los Angeles, California, United States - small nodules | ecosystem: Host-associated > Plants > Roots > Nodule | place: USA... | reverse complement strand
TCAAAACAGCTTATTTATGCAAAACGGTTGATTAGGATCTCTTTTTTCAAAACAACTTATTCAAAACAGCTTATTTATGCAAAACGGCTTATTAGGATCTCTTTTTTCAAAACAACTTATTCAAACCAGCTTATTTATGCAAAACGGCTTATTAGGATCTCTTTTTTCAAAACAACTTATTCAAAACAGCTTATTTATGCAAAACAGCTTATTAAGATCTCTTTTTTCAAAACAACTTATTCAAAACAGCTTATTTATGCAAAACAGCTTATTAAGATCTCTTTTTTCAAAATAACTTATTCAAAACAACTTATTTATGCAAAAACAGCTTATTAAGATCTCTTTTTTCAACACAACTTATTCAAAATAGCTTACTTATGCAAAACAACTTATTACGATCTCTTTTTTCAACACAACTTATTCAAAACAGCTTATTTATGCAAAACGGCTTATTAGGATCTCTTTTTTCAAAATAACTTATTCAAAACAGCTTATTTATGCAAAACAGCTTATTAAGATCTCTTTTTTCAACACAACTTATTCAAAACAGCTTATTTATTCAAAACGGCTTATTAAGATCTCTTTTTTCAAAACAGCTTATTTATGCAAAACAACTTATTGGGATCTCTTTTTTCAAAATAACTTATTCAAACCAGCTTATTTATTCGAATAAGATATTTTGAAAAAAGAGATCCCAATAAGCCGTTTTGCATAAATAAGCTATTTTGAATTAATCATTTTTTAAAAAGAGATCCTAATAAGCTGTTTTGCTTAAATAAGCTGTTTTGAATAAGATATTTTGAAAAAAGAGCTCCTAATAAGCTGTTTTGCATAAATAAGATGTTTTGAATAAGTTGTTTTGAAAAAAGAGATCTTGATAAGCTGTTTTGCATAAATAAGCTGTTTTGAATAAGTTATTTTGAAAAAAGAGATCCTCATAAGCTGCTCTGCTTAAATAAGCTATTTTGAATAAGTTATTTTGAAAAAAGAGATCCCAATAAGTCGTTTTTCATAAATCAGCTGTTTTGAATAAGCTGTTTTGAAAAAAGAGATTTTGATAAGCTGTTTTGCATAAATAAGCTGCTTTGAATAAGTTGTTTTGAAAAAAGAGATCTTGATAAGCTGTTTTGCATAAATCAGCTATTTTGAATAAGTTATTTTGAAAAAAGAGATTCTAATAAGTTGTTTTGCATAAATAAGCTGTTTTGAATAAGTTGTTTTGAAAAAAGAGATCTTAATAAGTTGTTTTGCATAAATAAGCTTTTTTGAATAAGTTGTTTTGAAAAAAGAGATCTTAATAAGCTGTTTTGCATAAATAAGTTGTTTTGAAAAAAGAGATCTTGATAAGCTGTTTTGCATAAATTAGCTATTTTGAATAATTTGTTTTTTAAAAAGAGATCCTAATAAGTTGTTTTGAATAAGTTATTTTGAAAAAAGAGATCCTAATAAGTTGTTTTGCATAATGAAGTTGTTTTGAATAAGATGTTTTGAAAAAAGTGATCCTAATAAGCTGTTTTGCATAAATAAGCTATTTTGAATAAGTTATTTTGAAAAAAGAGATCCTAATAAGCCGTTTTTCATAAATAAGTTGTTTTGAAAAAAGATATCTTGATAAGCTGTTTTGTATAAATAAGCTGTTTTGAATAAGTTGTTTTATTAAAAGAGATCCTAATAAGCTGTTTTAAAATAAGTTGTTTTGAATAAGCTGTTTTTAAAAAAAAAAGAGAGATCATAAGCTGTTTTTCATAAAATAAGCTTTTTTGAATAAGCTCTTTTAAAATAAGTTTTTTTTTTTTTAAATAAGCTGTTTTGTTGAAATAAGTTGTTTAAAAATAAGTTGTTTTGAATAACAGTATGAACTCTATAGGTATAATTTATTTGGGCTGAATTCATTAAAAGAAATAAAAAAGTGTTTACTTTTCTCACCCTATGCCTTTCTTGCACGCTTTATTTGTTTTTTGAAAAATGCCCTTGTAATTTTTGGATTATATAGTTCGAAAATCTCAAGAATATTTACGTAATAAAAGGGCGCGCAGAAAAATAAACATGGTGAAAAAAAATCCAAAAAGGGCCAACTTTAGGCCCTCTTTATATATGGGGCGGGGGCTTATAAAAAATGGGGCTCATTATCTTTTAATATTTTAAGCCCCATTCATATATGGGTTGAGGCCCAAATTATCAAGGCCTTCTAAATTGACAGCTCTATCTGTTGTACAAGACATGAGAATAATTCGATAGTATAGGGATATTAAGTTTCGTTACATGTCGGTTTGCAGTACTAGTACTAGTACTAGTACTACCTAATTAAGTATCGTAAGATTATATTTTAATATTGCTAAAAAGTAGAATGATTATAATGTACTATACAATGAGTAATTCTTACCTAGTCACAAACCCAAATTAAAAATATTAGGGCACACATACATAAATGGAGAGAATTAATAGAAAAATAAATTAATCACATCATTTTTTTATTTTTATCTTTAAATTTTTCTTACCCATTGTGTGCGTCTAAGTTATTTTTATTTGTGTTTGTGATCAACTTAGACTTTCTCCTAACCAACTGCAACAAGCTAAAACCCACTTTTCAAAATAATTTTTTATATTCACCTTTTTCATTTTTATCACTGTTATTTTGAAAGAGACATTCTCTTTCTCCAAGATTTAAAGAGGTTATCATACAAAATTAATTTGCTCCATTGAACCACTATATATATGTATTGCCAGCCTGTCTCTATTTGATCACTCCTATCTCACCATCTAAATAATCCTTCATCCATGCACATCATATATATCATACCATCATCTAGATCAAATCATCATCATATCATATCATATCATATCACACACACATATATATATATTAAATTCATTAAGGAGCAACAATGAATCTTCATAAAATATAAAGACACAACAACACTCAAAGAACACTATGTACAAAAAATATTTGTGACACTATGAGTTGCAAGAAACTAACATAAAAATCAGATGAAAGCTAAAGTTTTTGCCATATGAATTAACCGTCAAATAGGTTTGGATCCCATGTATAAAGGTAAATCAAGCGATGAAAGTACTTATTCACATTTATTCATCCAACCTCGACAATCTGAATTATACAACTTTAACATCCACTTCCACGCTTATCGTGATTTCCATTGTCAAATTCTCATTTACCAAAGAGTTTAGATCTCATTCCAAAGACCAATTAGAGAGATGAGAGTACTCAAATACATTTATACATCGAACATTCATACTTCAACAATGTTAGATTCCAATACATCTTGAATACCCTCTAGCATAGTAATACTTAAGTTATTTATATGGAACACTTAAGATTAGTACAAACTACTCTCAATTTTCAAAAGAAATTTTATTACACTCTAAGAGCAACAAAAAAAAAAGTGGTATTACAATCAAGTTTATAATGAATAAAGAAAAAATAATTTCACAAATCAAATCATGGCATAATTAGATAACTGATAAAAACAAAGACAATGTCTCTCCAAAGTCTTTAATCTCTATTCTTCAAGTAAGAAGAATCTAGGTTTACAGGATAAAGATCAGTAGTTACTGAAGAAGATGAAGCAGTCCATGGCCCTTCCATTGAAATACTTTGGTCTTGGTAATGTTTTCTCATTGCTTCCATTTTCTTCTCATCCAATACCTCACTTGACTCTAAAACCAGTTCTTGAATAGCAATTTTACCTTCTAACATGCTTACCACCGAAGACATTGCAGGCCTAAGTGATGAAGTCACATTAGTGCACAAGAGTGCCACATTTATCATCAACATTGCTTCTTCTTTGTTGAAATTTGAACCCAATCTTTTATCAACTAGTTCTATTTCATTTCCTTTCTCTTTCAAGACATGTGCCTGGTAAATAGAATAATATAAAAAATATTGATTCCAAAATTTGAAGTACAAAACAACGAATTAATCGAAGGAGCACAAATATGATTTTTAAATTTAATCTTACGAAAAGGGACTATCTTGGTCAATATTTTTGAAGAAAATTGGCATGAGCACAACACTAGAATACTTACCCAATCAAGAAGATGGAATGCTTCTTCTTTTTGTCTAAGAATTGTATTGTTACTTCCATGTAGGATTTCCAATGCAACAATTCCAAAACTATAGACATCGGCTTTGTCGGTCAAATAACCATGCATGGCATATTCTGGAGCCATATATCCACTGCATAATTAAAGAAATTGTCAACTACATTTGCTTTAGAAACATTACAGTCCCTTTTTTACTGCAATAATAACAACAGTGTTTTGTTTTAGCTAGTTTGTTTATCAGTTTCATGATTTGAATGTCTTTACCTATCTCATATGTATATAATCCATAACAAGGTGGCTAAATTATTTTGTACATATAGTTTTTTGGTCTTATTAATTAATTAAATCATGTCTTACATATCAAAACATTTCTTGATAAAATTTGCACAGACTAAATTAAAATAACCGAACTTACTATGTCCCGGCTATTCGAGTGCTAATGTGAGTGTTCTCCTCTTCATCGAGCTTGGCCAAACCAAAATCAGAGATCTTTGGATTGAGATCTTTATCAAGCAGCACATTAGTGGCCTTGATATCCCTGTGAACAACCTTCAATCTTGATTCTTCATGTAGATATGCTAAACCTCTAGCAATACCAACACAAATCTTGTATCTTGTTGGCCAATCCAATCTTATTTGGTGTTCTGCAGGGCCTTTATTTGCCAAGGAAAAAGATATCAAAATATGGTATCATTTTAGTCATTATGGACCATATGCTCGAAAATGTGAAATATAAATGATAACCAAAGTTGATCATATAGGAAGAATTACCAAATAAAGCACGAGCAAGACTGTTATTTTCCAAATATTCATATATCAACATTAACTGATCTCCCTCCACACAGCATCCATAGAGTTTAACAAGATGAGGGTGTTGCAAGGCCGAAATCATGCCGATTTCATTTAAAAATTCGCGATTCCCTTGCTTTGATTTAGAGGAAAGTAGCTTAACTGCTATCAATGTTCCATCTGATAAACGTCCCTGTATTTTTGAAGAATGTTATATATAGTTATTGAAAAGTTTTTTAGGTTTTTGAAAGTTTAAGATGAATACTCACTAAATAAAACTTAACATTATAATAAATATTTGAAAACTAATATAATTTAGTATATTAAACATAATACCTTGTATACTGGACCAAATCCTCCTTCACCAATCTTATTGGAAATATCAAAGTTATTTGTTGCTCCTTTGATTTGTCTCACGTTAAATAAACTCATTTGTAGGTTTAAACCCTTTACCTCTGTTAATTGATGCAAAATAAAGATCAGATATATATTATACTAAAAAAAACTCAACATTCCTTAAAAAAAAAAAAAAACTCAACATGGTAAGCTTGCATCTTTCTTCTTATCAATACAATCAACTAGACTCAAAGGTCTAATAACATGACAATTAATTAAAGGGTTAAATAAGACATTCCAAAAAAAAAATTGTTAAATAAGTTTAGTCCCTATAAAATTACAGATCTTTCAAGTTTAGTCCCTATAAATTTTTTCACCGTTTTTAGTCCATTGAAAGTAGAGACTAAAACACACATTTTTCACATGTACTAAAAACATATTTAACCCTTAATTAAAGTACTAATTAAAATTTAGTTATGTACTAAACAAGCATAAGTTTATTCTTGACACATGAAAAGTCAATAGTTTATTACCATTTTCTAAAGAGCTTTTCTTTCCAAAACAGCCTTTCCACCAAAGAATACCAAATAATAGAATGATCACAATTGCTACTGCAGCCACAATTCCAACCACAGCTCCTGCAGATATGCTGCTTCCATTTTCAGAAGGAGCTGGAAAATCTGCAAGATTATTATACAATAGTTTGATCAGATCACAACATGGAGATCATTTTAAATTGCCGCAATATAAAGGATTTCGAGGTATCTACAACGGATTCGCAACTGCAATTTCAATCGCATCGGCCACTTTTTTTTTTCTTTCACATTTTAAAGCAATGCAAAGGTTCGCAGCATAACGGAAACTCCAATTTAAAACTATGTAGCTTGAGATTGTGAATATATAAAGTATAACTTACCTGATTTAACAGATATGGCTGAAATAAGAGGGCCATATACTGATCTAAATGGTATACCAGTTGTCCCTTTTCCAGCCCAATATAAGCGAATCTCCAAAGTACTGTCGGTCACAACAGCAGTGAATGGTTTTGTGACTTCCTTATCAACTCCTCCTGCTTCTTTGGCTATATCAAAGTCCTTTTTAACTAGCTTTCCCTATGACATTTAAACTCAAATGTTAATACTTCACAATGATTACAAGCCTAAATATATGTACATATAGAGTCAGCATCCGTTGACCTTAATTAGAATGGATAGATAATAAACAACATTAGTATGAAAAAGTGTTAGCCATGTACCTGAATATAGATATCGAATACACGCCTTCCTAGGCTGTTAAATGTTTGATCATTAGTAAACATGATTTCTGCAAACTGTAGATTTACTGTGTAGTTTCCATTTGCCATGCAAAATCCGTAATAAGTCAAAGATGTGGGAGAAACTCGTGCATTCATGAATAGTTCAGAATTGGCCATAGAAAGCTTAGATCTATTTGACACGGTATAGTAGTCTCCACTGTCGTTATCCATGAAGTTACCAGTGGTGCTAAATCCCCAATTTGTTACACTCTGGTGGAATTTAACTGGTCCTGCTGTATCTGAATCATCATCATATGTGCTTCCATTTACTGTCACCGACTTTCCGCCACAATTTATACGAAGAGCATATGAGGCTGGCATGAGCAACATAAAGTGAGAAATTGTTCAAATATTAAGCGAATTACAGAAATTTATTTTTCTATTCTGTTGATGGCTAACTATCCCTTTTCTTTGTTATTGGAAACGAAGATGAAAGAAGGAAATCATGTTAAGTAATATACACGTATTAGGCCAGTGTATGACGCTATGACCAAGTAGAATACGAGGAATTCAGATTATCTGCAGTCACTGATTGCACGCAGGCAGCGCATCAGTAATCTGCATCAAAGTCTAAATCTTCCAATTTCGATACAATGGCCACCAGTGTGTCGACTGCGTGAATGTGTGCAATCAGTGACTGAGGGATCCAAATTTGAGTACAAGGTCAAAATAAGTTAACATAATCCTTCCTTGCATATCTTTGATATGAAACACTACTTGAAAATGTTGAAGCAATAATGAAATCTTAGTAGTCAATAGGAACTTGACTACAAAGAAACTTACTTTTAGGACAGACAAAGCTTTTCAAACATGAAACCACTCCTCTGAGATAATGACAGAGGACAAAATAAGTTAGCATAATCCTTAGTAATCAAATCAAGATTTTTCACATTGTAAGGAAAAATTAAAAATCTCAAACGTCAAAATAATGTAAAATGTATGACAACAAACTTACGAGTCATTGCGGGTCAAAGAGCTAGAAAAGAAGTTTCTGTGATATATAAAAAATGGCTGTGAATCAGATAGGTTCTTAATTTCCAAACAAATACACATAAAGTCAAGAATTCTTACATATTTCCATTTTGACATGCCTCGCCTTGGCTTATAGTGAAGTTATTGTAAGAAAGATCTCTATATACAAGTTATATAATTTAATTCAGAATCACATAATATGCCAAATAAAGAGACCTAAAGAAACATTTAGAAATTCCAAAGAAACATATCAAGTATAATCAAACTCCAATAATTGTATAATCAAACTCCAATAGTAATAATGCTAATTATATTGTTACATCCAAGGAATCATATAAGTAGCATTTCAAAGAGAACTCACAGTTTGTCTGCCTTTTGTGTCCATGCAGGAACAGGTCCAGTGAGAAGGTTTCCAGTTAAATATCTACATTAAAAAATTACAAACAATTCAATATATAGAATTTAATATTTATTAAGGACTTAATTAGCACTTGTAGGATATGAGCTATTCTTACATGAAATCCACTTTTCTTAAGGCATCATAGTTACTTGGAATTGGTCCACTCAATTTGTTGAAGCTGAGATCTCTGAAAAGAAAAGAAAAAAAACATATCAAGAATGAGTTTAAAAACCACATAAGAAAGTTAAAACTCTTAAAGGGAGAGTTTGACGCTCATTTGGGTCCCACAATGCTCGAGGGATTAGTCTCTGCAGTAGCGTGCGGAGGATACCCAGTTTACACCAAATCAAACAAAATGTGGAAAATGTGGAATTACAAGTTTTTTAGACTAGTCATTGTCCCAAGATATTGAGGCAGTGTTCCATTGATGTTGCAATTTCTTAGAACCCTGTAAAAAATAAGATAGATAACAATGCATTATGAGTACATTTTTTGCTACTATTTTTTTTTTCCTGTTCTATTTCTAAAAGAATCTTTGCAATCAACTCACAAAGTTTTCAATTTCAAAGCTTTAAGTTGTGGAAAAGGTGAAAATTCAGATCCACTTAAATCACTGATTCTCCTGCATATGAAATCAAATTCACAACTAATTAGTAAAAGCAATTAAAATGAAAGTTAATTTTGAAACATTGTTTACTATATTAAAAAAAAATCATACATACAAGTCAGTTAATTTTTCCAAATTTGAAATTCCAGAAGGAATTGGCCCACTTAATCCACTCCCTTCAATGATTCTGTCAAAGTAAATTCAATCAATAATTTCAATAAAATTAAATTCAAAGCAATAGATAAATATTTTTTTTAGCAAAAATAGATAAATAAAATAGAAAATGAAAGTTTGTACAATTTAGTGAGACTTGTCCAGCTTTGAATAAAATCAGGTATCTTCCCAGAGAATTGATTGTCTTGAATTCGACTGTATATATAGTAAAATGTATGAAACAAAGAAAAGTTACTATATTTTCAAAACCAATATTCTATAGTTTAGTCATCACTCAACAATTCAATAAAAATATTAATCTTACATATCCACCAATGCGGTGAGTTTGGCCAATGTAGCAGGTAGTTCTCCAGTGAAATTGTTTGAAGAAATTAGCCTAAATATAATTAACAACAACAAATTGTGAATCTTAGCCATTGACATCAAACTAAATTTCAAACTATGGGTTTTCACATCCATTGGGATGATATAGACACCATTGAAAGAAAAAAAAATATTAACCTATACTGTTAGAAAATATAAAATTAATTACCAAAATTAGAGACCGAAAAAAATGAAATTTCTCTATGATTCTCTCGTTATAAATTTAAGGTGCGTTTAATTTGTTATAAGACAACTTGTTAGAAACTGGTTATGGGACTTGACAAAACAGATAGTAACATAGTAACTGGAAAAAAAAAAAAAAGCCAAGAACTCTTGTCCGTCACTAATCTATGGGACAACTTTTCGTCCGGTGTACAAACTATAAAAAATATCAAAATACCTTTTTTTTTTTCAACATAAAAATATTATTTCTCTATCTTATGTCTTATAGCATAAGACATAAAAATAATAATATTACTGACAAATTAGTGATAAAAATATTTTTTCAACATAAATATTATTTCTCTATCATACATACATACAATATTATTTTATCTTGTCCTACTTGTTGTTTTGCGAATCAAATGCACACTTAGTAACATAATTAGTGACAAATTCCATACTTCATGTCTCTAAAATTTTCTAATTAATTTAATTTTTTTTTCTAGTACTAGTATTTATTGGATGTAAATGGCAAATAAAATAAAATGCTTACACTCTTTGAATTTGGGTTAGATTCCCAAACTCAGGAGGAAGATTTCCAGAGAATTGATTGGACTCCAATACCCTGTAAATTTCATGTTAAAGCTCTACATCACAAACACTCTATAAAATGACAGCTTAATTTCGTTACAAACATAAATAGAAAAAATTACTATTTACTAAGGTAGTCAGGTAGATAATGAGAAACTCACAAACTTTGTAGAGTGGATATGTTTGTTATTGCTATAGGTATTTTACCAGTTAATCGATTTCCAATGAGAGAGCTGTAATGATATAGAAACATTTTGTCATTAGCTTCTTAATTGTATGAAGTTACTATAAGAATTTTTTTTATAAAATTTCACAAAGAATGTAAAATAAAATGAAATAAAAAAAAAAAAAAGTATACATGTTAACGAGATTCATGATGCCCCATTCATCAGGAATTGTACCATTCAAGTAATTGCGGGTAAGGTCACTGTAATAGGGAGAGAGTAATATACATTAGTATATTAATATCATACATTTACAAATTAATATACATAGACATATCCAGTAAAAAAAAATACATAAATATTTACAAGTAATTGGATAAATGAAACATACATTTCTTGAAGATAAGGCAGCCTGACCAATTCCTTTGGGAGAGTGCCCGGGAGATTTTGTTGTTTCAAACGTCTACACATTCATTCAACAATGAGAATAGTTAAAAAAAAATTGAATAATAGTGTTAAGCTAAATGAAGTATTTAATTGCAATTTATTAGTGAAACATTTTGTTAAACTTATGTCAAGAAAAACATTCTGTTAAACAATCGACTGGTGAAACTTTCATCTAATTATGTAGAGATATCATAACAACTAACAAGATGTAACATTCTTAAAAAAAAAAGCTGAAACACAAATTATAACTTTTTATTTTTATTTTAATTATGGTGTAATTTGATTAATGCAGCAGACCTCACTAAGTAGAATAAGGTTTAGTTGTAGTTGTCGTCGTACTTATCTAAATTTTTAAATTCAATATCAGCCCTATTATTAGCGCCTAGACTGCTAGATACCTTAAAATTTAGGTCCAAACAAAAATTAGGACACTTTGTGGATGTTTGTCATCGGGAGACTTCGAATTACTTACGAAAATTTGTCAAAAAAAAAATTACTTATGAAAATGTAATTTTGAAGTTCTAAGAAAAAGTTGTATTCCATCCGTTTCTAAATATAAGCAAAATTGACTTTTTAGATTCATTCATTTAATGATGTATGTGATTCATAATATGGGCCACATACATCATTAAATGAATGAACCTAAAAAGTCAATTTTGCTTATATTTAAAAACAGAGAGAGTATATTATAAAAATATTCTACATGCATTTTTCAATAATATAATACTTTTTTTAGAGATCAATAATATAATACTTTATTAGGCAATATAATGCAACTTCAAATTTACACCAATATAATTTGATAATTATATCCATATGAATTCAAATAAACAGTTAACAACTTGCCCCACAAGGAGAGGATTTGAAAAACCCAAGTTCGAATCGTAGTGGAGTCAACCACATCAAGAGGCTAAGAATCAAGAAAAATTTTATGTTCCATTAGTCGAATGGATAATTAGTTTTAGGATCATATTAACTTGTGCTCTTAACATGTTAAAATGAACTTAATGTCAAAAGTTTTAATTATGTATGAGTTTCAAAATAAAAATCATTAAATATATGCAGTTGTGACCGGTAGGTTGTTACTATTTTGTGGGTGACAGAGGTAGGTAGGTTATTAACATAGTGTGTGTTTGTGAGACCACAATCATACATTATCTCTCAATCTATAAAGCCAATTTGAGTAAAAAAATAAAAAGTAAATTCATAAAGCCAATCTTTACTCGTTGTGACAGATAATTTTAAGGATGCCTACCCTGTCTAGTATTATTGTCGTCCCAGAGTCCCACACTCCCACTTGTGTGCTAAATGTTAAACAAGTAAGGTGCATGAAGTCAAAATAAAAAAGATAAAATAAAATAAACAGATATTCTACGTTTTCAAAAAACAGTGTTACAGTATGGAACCAGCCGTTTAAAGTTGACAAAACCAACATGTGGATATATATAAAATAAATGTAACAATACATCATCGATCAGTCTATAAAATAGTTTCTGAAAAGGATATATATGAAAATAAATAAGGACTAGAGTTTTTTTTTGAAGGGTAACAAGGACTAGAGTTTTCTCTTATGTTTCATATTTTAATTATTATATTTTCAGAAACTAATATATATGTGTAATTGATGAATTTTTCAAGAAGATCTTACAGTACTTTTCTCTTAAACACAAATGAGTTTACAATTTTTTCAAACATCATGAAAAACTTTACTGTCGGAAATGAAAAGTAAAAATCTAAAAAAAGTTTTTGTTTAAAAATAATAATCTGATATTACCCTTTAATTACTTAATTCTTTTACCATAATTTCCCAACTATACGATGGAGCTTTCCTATTAAAAAAGTTAAATTATCAACAAAATTCATAGGTAAAATAACTATAAGTCAATTATGTTTATGTAAAAGGGATATTTTTCTGCGCAAGAGACTCGAACCACCAAACCAGGACATTGATTAAGTTAAAAGAAACTCGTGTCATCTCATCAAAACGTTTTAGTAGTCAATTTTTTATTTTATCGATAAGTATTTGACACTATAAAAAAACTAATTTCATTTTATTTATCTCTAATTTCTATGGATAATTGAACATTTCGTTAGTAATAGTATACATCTATTAAAAGAGAAAAGGGTAAGAGATGTACATGTTAGTCACATGACAAACAGTGGCATTGACAAAGGTACAATTGCATGTGACAGCATTTTCACTCCCTTTCACTTGAACAGAAGATGTCCAATTACGTTCTCCACTACATGGATCTACACTGAAATCCCAATCTTTCTTTCCAAGTGTCTCAGCTATATCTTTAAGAGCTTCCACTATAAAACCAGTAAGAAAAAAAATTAGTTACAAGTCATGTGTATATAATCATCTACACAATACAACTATATAATACTAATGTTTTTGTGAGTAAGAAAAATAAGGCAAGCTACTAATATGTACCTTCATCTTTGGAAAGAGTGGCTCCTAAAGCTAAGGTGGAAAAGAAAAAGATTGCAAAGAGCAAATGGAAGAAGAAACTATGGAAGCTTAGATTCATGCTTGTTGATATTGATGACTAAAAACAAAGGTTCAAATTCAGTGGTAGAAAGCAACAGCTAGAGATATATTATATAGAGAGATATATGCATATGAAAAGAGAGAAATTGTACATAAGACAACTTGTTTGGTGATGAGGATTGAAATGGAAAGCTCAAATAAAGATAGAGATTAGTTTTATAGAATAGAATAGAATAGTACACATCAATATATCAGCAAAGTCATTGATTAATATAAAGTCAACTGTTGAGATATTCCCCAATTGTGCAATTTATAAGTTAGAATACATAATAATTAGTATTAGGGATACTATAATACTAAGCTAGAGGCAAGTTTTTAATGTAGCTAGTTGAAGAAAAGACAAATGTTGGTCAACAATATTGGAAACATTGGTTATAAGACCATGTTGTATTGATGTGTATGTATGTAGAACATGTATACATTATTTCACTAAAACTATTTTTTATTTTTTTGAGGGGTCACTAAAACTAGTTGGTGATGACAGTTGTGATTATAAATGCACCAACCACACGGTCCTTATTGATTGCTACAAACTTTATAATGATCTAATATATATGAGAATAAAATATATTAACTTTATGACTATAACCAAACCAATAGGCAATGGTAGTATAGCACCCCGTTCTTGATCAAACTGATAATCTAATACTCCGCAGCCTAATAACAATACCTAGAAATTGTGGTATGGAAAATGGAAGAAAGATTTGTTCTAGGAATTAAATTATCTTATTTTAAATATTAGCTTTACTTTATGTTACTTTACCCTTTTAGACTTGAAAATTATATAAACACGTTTTATGTCTCATTTGCAATGAGTCAACATTTTAACAGAGAATAATTTCTCCTTTGTATTCCAAATCATTTGAATCCTTACACCTGAGACTTAGATTTAATCGGTTCCCCTCTAAATCATATTTTCCCGTCTCATGTTCCTGCTGTTGATGTAATATAGGATTAGTCACGGTTGAGATTTGCTATAAAAATCAAGGATTCCCATGAAAGAAAATGTTAAATTTTTTTGATGGGGGGAAGATGAATTTAATGATGATAAAAATACTCTCGTGTCACACCATTACTTGACGTCACCACTAAATAAGTGAAATATCCACCATTTTAAATGCTTAAATAAATATAGAAGTTCCACAATTGGATTTTAGTTTTTGCTTTCTTCCTCAATAATACATTGGAAAGGAGAAAAAACCACAATTTTCGAGTTTATTTTTCCTCAGAAGTATAGTATCCGGCTCTAGCTTAAGTTATGTGCAAGGCCCAATGTCCACTTTATTTACCACATGATAACTAAGTTGTGAATCCTATTCTTGTTGGTGGTGAGATGATGAATTCAATTATTTCTCAATTTCAATCGGCTTTTGTAAAG
>Ga0315913_1006330_pt1 | contig 14316 bp, 7 predicted proteins | sample MpolsnodulesMG_FD_207736 | JGI IMG/M metagenome (GOLD analysis project Ga0315913, IMG submission 207736) | Medicago polymorpha root nodule microbial communities from Los Angeles, California, United States - small nodules | ecosystem: Host-associated > Plants > Roots > Nodule | place: USA... | reverse complement strand
AATGAAGTTGCTCAAGTGTCGTCCAACAAACCACCGAAGTTGAAGGCTGTCAAGGTGGAGAAAAATTGAAGTGATATAAGCAATGCATGAACTTTGTTATAACGAGCCTATCGCCGTTGTTTTGAATTTTTATTTCTTTGTTTTTTCCGAATAAGCAAGTACTGTTGATGGATATTTGATTTCTGCAAGATTGTTTATGTTATGTTTAATAGTTATGCAATTAAGATGTTGTTATGGTATTACTATCTTGCCTTCTATATCATTTAATCTTCTAATTTGCGGAGTTGTATTGATTACATGTATAAGAACGCTGTGTTGCCGTGTCTTTCAGCAATTTCGACCCAATTAGATGCAATTAACATCATTTGTTTATGTCTTAGAATACTTATGTTAATATCCTAAGTAGTTAAACAGGGAAATTACATCAATCATGGTGTGGATGATTTACATTAGGATGATGATTTTATGCAGTTTGATTCTCTTATGTTTAGTTTTTTGTTATTTCTTATTCCAATCAATTGTGCTTCTATATTGCGGAAGTGTGCTAATTACGTTTTCTAAATATCGGCGTTGCCGCAACCTTGCGTGGTGTTGTGTAATATAGATACATAACATGATATGGAATGTATCCATTTTGTTATTGTATTTGTTAACTGTAATTATGTTAGTTGATCACAGCAAGAAAACATTGTGAATAATTTTTTCATATTACAATATTCTACGCCTAATACATATAGATTGGATCGACGCCACTTCAAATGTAGTATATAAGGAGATTTTTCAAAATGTTTAAACATCTGTCGTATTTCCTTAAAGTATTTTTTTTCATGTACTGTTTATTTTTCTTTGTAATGGATAATGTTTTATTCTTATACCTTCTAAACTACCGCACAGGTAAATGTTCTAGTCTTTGTTAACGCTGCTAACTACCCTCCCAAACCCTAAACCTAAATTTTTTGGCTCCAATCAATTTCAACCGTTGATCTTCAATCAAGATGATGAGCACATATCACAAGAAGAATTTAAGGACCTAAAACCTCCAGCATATGGCGTCAGTGCTTATTAGTCGTAGATTGGGCTCCATACTAAAAAATCTGCTTTAATTATCCATCAAACCTTGCACACGTTTCAAACTATTCCAGATTCAAATTTCCCTCTTCTATTAGCATTAATAGCACAACACTTTCCCATGCTTAGAAAATAGTGTTGCTCACACGCCATAATAATAGTATATCTATTCTCAATGCACAAAGTTCTCTGTACAGAGGAAGATATAATTTAGTTCTCAACAAAACCTACCTTTTGCAATCCAATTCATGTCCACTCTTCTTTCTCTTACTTCACTCCATTTTCGGTCCCTCTTCTCTCTCACTTCCATTTTTTCCTCAGCCGAACTCCTCTCCTCCGTGATTCATTCAACAATCTTCAAAACATATGAACTCCTCCATTCTTCTTCTCCAAAATAACCTTCTTATACTCATTTCCTCACTTCCCTTGCCCCTTTTTGGAAAGGATTTTACAGTTTCCTTTTTTTTGCTTTGTAACTGATAAATGACGTTTTTCAATTTGGGGTTTTCACTTTTTCATGTAATTTCGGCAACGCCGTTCTGTTCTATGGCAATCTTCGATTTGCAGTTCCGATTTTTCTTCCTTTTTTCTTTAACGTCGATGGGTTTCTTTCATTGTCATTTTGTCCTTTGATTTGTAGTTCTTCTGAGTTCTATTTTGTTTATTTTCCTTTGTTGTCATTACACCGTTTGAGTTTTTGTTCTTCTGAGTTCTAATTATTTTTGATAATATTTTACATCTTATATACCTTCATCACTGTTTTGGTTTCCTTCATCCTCACAACTTTTTCGTTTGTTTTACCCTTTTGGTTTTTGTTCATGTCTATCATTGCAATTATCTATAACTGAGTTATGCAACTTTAAAACTGTTTCGTCATTTGCATTAAAATCATCTATTTATGACGCATCTTTCATCATTTAGGATAAAGTTGATTACTTCAAAGTTATATTCTTTCAATTCAGTTGGATCAAATTATTTTGGTAGATAAGTATTCCAACCAAAAATTGTGGGCCATAAATCTTAGATTTAGTGGATTATGTTATTTCTTTTTTCTTCAGCTTTTTGCTTTATCTCAATCATTTTCGAAAGAGATTTAAATTAGAAAAGATCATTATTATGTTTTCATATCATCATTCATGGAACCTATTTGGACTTTCTTTGCATATGAAGCTTCTTTTATGGTTTCAACTAATATTATTAGTTAGATTTAGACCTTGATATTTTTATCTTTTTCATGTGATGTATGTAATGCTACGTTGTTGAAATATTTATGTTAGAGATATGATTTAAGACAAAGTTTAGGTGGCTTATAATGGAATAGAGAGAGTTGCTCATACAGATATGAATCATCACACATTCATCGATTGTTAGTTTCAAGAACCAGTTTCTTTTGTTTCATGTTAGTTTTGTTTCTTCTATTTAACATCCTATCATATGATATAAATAGTCATAGATAAATATTAATTTAAATTTTTACTAATATGATTTTGATTATTATTGTTAATTTGTAGTCCACTTCTATGATAACCTGCCTAACAAAGTATTGAATTGTTTGTTTTAGGTACACTTTAGCTTTGGTGTATTTATTCTAAACATCCCTCTCCCTTTGATGTTGTAATTGAGGCACTCAAGTTCAAAGGGAGACACATCAACATTGGGTTGAATGCCTTCATGTCAAGTTTAGAGACTTATGAGGTTCTTCAAAACTCTTGGTTCTCTAAAGACATGACATTGGTTCACAGCTTTGTGGCAATGAGATGGGATTGAATTATGAGGTTGTGGCTGCCATGGTACTTTATCTTCCTATTTAATAGGATAATAGAACAGTGTTGCAATGTATGATTTGAGAATATTTAAAATATTTTGTTATTAACATTAATATCATTACAGGATAAACTCTTCTTTGTCTATTTCTACTTCTTTTTCAAGCTTAGTATGTTACTAATAAATCTATAATTTGAAGAGGAGAAAAAAGTAACATTCTAACATAGAAGGAGTTGGTTAAATTAACATTCTAACAAAAAATGACAAGCTTAGCATGTTACTAATGTATTTCTATTTTATATGCCATGAAGCTTAGAATTGAGGCACTCAACTATCTGAAAGCCAACTTTTTACTCTATACTTGAAGAATTTGACAAGAGATCTAACAAGTCTATGTAGCATTTTTCACCCAGTATGTTTATGATCGAGGAGTGATATATGATCTTATGGTATTTTTACAAGTCAGATTGAGACTTATATATTGGAGTTTGTACCATTACTTACCCTAAGGTTTAGAACAACTATGATATGATATTAGTGTATCAAAGTGAACAACTATTATGTACCAAAGTGAATCATGATTAAAAATAACTGGCAGTGAATCATGGCAATTGGTTTGTGGTAATGGAGTATGAAAATTGTATTACATGACAATATAATCTGATTGAGATCCTCATTAAAATCGGTTGGGTCTATAATATTTTATGCAAAATGAATTGTCGAAGTAAAAAAATTAGATGCAGACTAACCTTCGACAAGACTTTTTTTTTTGTTCTATATATTAGCAATAAAAAGAAAACTATTTTTTTCAACATATGATATATGACATTGACTGTACAATATACCATCACATAAGTTAGTCTTCGTCAAGCTTCACATTTTTCCTATTATAAGTGTTTTTGAGGAACTTCCTATTATAAGTTAACTATTGTTTGAATAATTATTTTATTCCAACTTATGATACATGACATGCATATTTAGTGTTAGATGATGATCAATTGAAGAGTTATACACTTACAGAGATTGGAAAATTGTTGCAAAGTCATGGTAAAAATACGAAGCATGATTATACGATGTCTCACCCTGATGTTTCATTAATCTAGCAAGCACGCAATTTGTTGATATATGACGAGTTAAACTATGACAAGCACATTGGCTAATGAGCATGTTTAATTAATGTCAACCATGACATTGAAACAGAAAAGAATATATGGCATAATCATGGCAAGAGTTAATGTGAATCAACCTGGTGTTTTCTTCCTATATGGATATATGGTGGAACAAGTAAAACTTTTATTCGGAGAGCTATGTCATCACTAAAATATGAAGAAGCTAATATCTCAATGTAACATTTTTAATTTTACCTAATATATAATAATGCATTTATTTTATATTTTTAGATGTATATGACCCGTGCGGCAGCTCGGGTAGACGATCTAGTATATATATATATTGCTAACTTATACCAACATAAAAATAATAAGGTCTAAGTTAATAAGTCTGCACATTTTTATTGGGGATAAGAAGATTGAAGCAAGTTTTGGGAGAAGGAAGAAGAAGGGTTTTGAAGAAGAGAAGGGCAAATTGGTCCTTTCATGGGTTTCAAGAGGCATTGAGGGAAAATAGCAATTTCTCATAGAATTTGCTAAGTTACATAGCCATTTCTCCATGTCAGTGTCACATCACGAATCTCAGTCCACATCATTAATCAAATGAGATTAGGGTTAAAAGTGAAATAATTAATATTTGTAGTTGCTCTTTGGAATGATCAGTAAGTTCATAGATAAAAACTCAAATGAAATATATTACAGGGACGATTTACATGAATATGTCACCTTTTTTTAAAGTATATATTACAATGACTATATTACCCTTCAAGAATAGGTGGGTAAAGATTACCCATGTGAGTTGGCATCAATTAAATTTTTTCATTTGCCTTCTACTATTTATAACATAAATAATAGTTAAAAATAGTGGAAGACAAATGAACAATTTTTATTGGTGTCAACTCATATAAGTAATCTTTACCCACCTTTTCTTGATGGGTAAATAAGAATTGCCATATATAATACATATTAGGGGTGTTCAAATCCAAACTGATCCAAAATAAAACCGCAAACCGATCCAAAAAAACCAAAAACCTCCAAAACCAATTTTTTTTGATGCATTTGGATGTTGTTTTGTAAAAACCGCTAAGATCAAATTGAATTTCGGATCACTTTTTTATAACCGAACCAAACTGAACTGAACTGAAAAGTAAATATTAATACTTATTTATTCTTTTGTTAGTATATTATATTGAATTATTATGTTGCTGGTTGGTTTTTAATATTATATATTGCACTAATTTAATCTACATTATTATTACTTTACTTCATATGTTTAAAAAATAATCGATAATTTTCTATGTTGTAATTTAAATTTTTTAATATATTTTGCATCAAACCTACTCCCCCCGTCTCGATATATAAGCACCCTTTTATAAGAGGCAAAGTGTGCTTATATATAGGGACGGAGGGAGTATTATTTTACCGTGTTTGTGTTATATTAATATTAATAAAAACATTATATTCTTAAAGAATATATATTTTGCATTTTGGATATCAAAAAACGGATCCAAATTAAACCGCAAATGTTTGGATCGGACCAATTCAATTTTTTTAGAATAGTCATCCAAACTGAACCGAACCGCGTGTTATTTTTATTTTGTATCGGATGATATTTTGCCTCAAAACCGATTCAAACTGCACCGCAAACACCCTAATACATATATCATCATCTCAATAATGTTGTGTTATTAAGCATTTTATTTTATAATTTTAATTTACTAATTTATATATTTTTACGCAAATTGCTAGTTTGGCTATGCTATTGAAGATATAGATACTACATCAATAAGTCTTAACACAATTAGTAATACTAACATTGTTAGATTGTATATATTTGCTGTTATGTTGAATTTGAACTCAAGATCTTTCACTTTAGATGTCTAAGTTTAATTGTGGTGTTTAATAAACAATTCTATATCTCGCGAAAGGAAATTCCACACAAAAAGAAGATACCCATGCTAACAAGAATAACCCAAACAAAAATAATATCAAAATAATAGTTTTTTTTTGGTGTGTAATGGCTGGCATAGAAAACATTTAATTGCTATTTAATATCATAGCATATTTATTTTAGATTATGTTTCAGATATTTACCACAAATAAAAATGCTAGGGTCACACCCACTATCACTCTCTTTTAAGACACCCAATAAAAATTAGATGTGTTCCACTTTTTTAATTCAATTAACTTAAAACCTGTTCAATCAGTTTCTAAACATTTGATTTTTTTTTAATAATTTACTACAACAGTTGGAGAGAGAAAGAGAAGAAGAAAAAGAAGAGAGAGAAGAGTGTTGAGAAACAAGGGTTTTTCTATCACGTGCAAATTTGCACATGTTAAGAAGTTTTAAATAGTAACTTTGCATTGTAACTTGTATATTTTATATTAAATATATAACTTTTTAATAAATAATTATTTATTTTCAATAAAAATTTACTATTTTTAGTAACTTTAACATATACAATGTTGTACATGTTAGACAAACCTGAGAAACATTATGGATCTTGAGTTGGATTCAACCTTTCTCTCTTCTCTATGAGGTTCATTTCTGATTTTTTTTTCAATTTAATTGCTTTAATTTCAATGAAATTTCAAAAAATCATAAAAAGAATTTCGACACTCTCTAGCCAATGCAACCATGTCTGCACCGTTCTTTTACAGTGTCAAGAGCCAATTCATAGTAATTGAACATGAACCAATTCTTTTACATTTAAACGAAACAGTAATTGAACAAAACCCAATTCATCAAATTAAAAATATTCTTTCAAATGCCAAGTCTACAGACGAAAATTATCAATTTAATTTTCTAATTTTCTAACAAACAAGAAACACTAATCGAACAATAGTCAACAGCTTCAATCCAAGAAGATGATATCTTTTTTATAACAACCCAGTTAGCCATATTGGAAATGCTTCGGGTTTGTAAGATGAGGATGAAGAAGCAAGAGGAGATCCTCTTGAAGTCATTGGATTTGGCGGTGGCTTTGAGGGTGACCTCGAAGGGAACTCATTCATCTCAACACTATTCTCTCTCTCCAACTGTTGTAGTAAATTATTAAAAAAAAAAATCAAATGTTTAGAAATTGGTTGAGCAGGTTTCAAGTTAATTGAATTAAAAAAAGTGGGACACATGACTAATTCTTATTGTATGTGTTAAAAGAGAGAGTGTTAGTGGATGTGACCCTAGCATTTCTCCCACCGTGGAGTGAGAAAAAAATTACTCCATTCAATTTTAAAACGTGTGTAAATTTTTTGCTTTTCTATTATCCTTTACCTATGATTCTGGCATATTCAAACATTACAGACCTAGTATTCTAGTGGCATGAGTATTTTGTACGCTTACACATAATCATATTTGTAAACTTAAACTTTTTATAATTTTATGCTAATAACCTAAATGTTATGAGCTTATTTATTAGAGGTGATTCCAGCCAAAATAACCCTGGACTTATGCATTTTAAAGAATAAACCATTATTTATTTTTACACATTGAGCTACATATTTATCATCACGAACTTGTGATTATTGCTCAATTAAAATCCATCATTTGCTTTTAACAACAATCAATGTGCTTCCTTAAAAAAATCAACAATCAATATGCTGATGTGGATTTGTTTAAACGTGGTTGAAACCAAAGAGAGTGTGGATCTGTTAAATTCTCTTTTAATTTTTTTATCAAGGGAAAATAATAAAAAGTTAAGCATCCCTAAAAATAAAAAACTAAGCAATTCGTTGTCTAAATATCCCAGAGATAACCACCAACAGAGTGATAGTTAGCTGAGGAGGATGAGACATCCACATCTTTATGAAATCAACATTTTTAACACCAAACTTAACCAACCTGTCATCACATTCATTGTCTTCTCTCAAAGTATAATTTTAATTCTATCATCATATAATATAAATCTATTTTTTGATTTAAATATAAATATAATATACATATATAATCATGTGCATATAAAAAAAAGAAAGATTACCAATTGAATCTAAATAGTTTTTTTATGAGATAATCGAAATCTTTTTTAATCATTTCAAATAAAACATTTTAATAGGTGATGTTAAAACATTTTATTAGGTGACAAAGTAATAATAATTCGATGGTTAGAGCTTAGTTTTTTTTTTTTTTTGTTTGAAAGAAGTGAGAGCTTAGTTTTGTTACCTTAATATTGACGACTAAAATTCCCTTGGAGACGGTAGTTAGACCATTAATATTGCTTTAATTGACAAAAAAAATTATACTACCCTATTTTATTTTTCACAAATATTTTAATTCTAATAACACGCAATTTGAATCAAATTACATATAATTTATTTTCCTTCAAAATTATGTATCATTTAACTTTATCAAGATGTCTTTTTAATCTTACCAAAGGAATAATGAATAATCAACAAAAAGAGAATAACTTAATGATTGAAGATTTCATTTGATCATTCACACTTTTTTTACGGTAAAATCTAGTTGTCGATAAAAAATATTATCAAAGTAGTCTTTCACATTTTCAAATTGGTGACAAATTAATCCTTCTATATCTTATAATTTTATTATAAGTTAGAGACTAATTTGACCTATGTATAAAAACGTCAGAGATTGGTTTGAGTGTGATTGTGTAACCAAAAAAAACTGTGTTCCGAGATAACTGTGAGGGTTAAAATTGAGTCATTACTCTATTCCTTAAAAAACAAATGGAGTCATTACTCAACACTAATTAATAATTCCAATCAATTTAATGGCTGGTTAATTCTACAATTAATTTGATTTCGTTTTTTTCGGCCTTCGATATCCATTTGCATCGTCACATCTCTATAACTAGCCTCCCTTAACGCAAGAAAAAGTACAGAAGTAATTGGTGAGAATTAAGAGAAAAATCAAGAAGGGTAGTCGAAGTTCAAAGGAAGAAGACATAGAAAACATCTTTAAGCCTCTATTTGAGGTATGTTTTACAAGAAAAATGTTATTTGTACACCATTTTTTGATAACTTTTAAACAACTTTTTTTTCCATACTCACGTAATGTTCTTATCTTTTTTGTGTTTTCTTTTTCTCTCTATTATTTTTGAAGGATGTTACAAAAGTTGTCATCAAATAATGGTTGTATAAATATCATTACTTCTTTCAAAAATTCATCTATGTTGTTACTCGTATCATGAAGCTTCGTTTTCTCTCTCTTTGGTGCTACGCTCACTTTTGTTAATTTTCCTGATTGCTAATTTGTGCGTATGTTAATAATATCATTATTGTTTCCCTCAAAAAAATATTATTATTGTTTTTTTTGGTACTCATACACTTATTTTTTTTAGGGAATTATTATTATTATTATTATTATTATTATTTTGAGAGGTATTGTAACTTGGATCAGGATTGACAGCAGTCACCAAAATCCTACAGTCAGTGCAGTCACCCTATTTTGACCATGAGATCGATCTAACGTTTACAAAAAAGCCATAGCCGCCTCTCCACTTAAAGCAGCGTGTAGTGCATCTTCTCCATTCGTAGCTATATGCCTTGCAACTAGACAACAATGCAAATTGCTCCCTTGAATACATTCTATATTAATGTTCTAACCTGATTAAACCCTATATTGATTACAATTTGTGGGATCTTTCTCCTCATATTTATTTTTGCCTTGAATTAATGCTCGCTCCTATATTTTATTTGTTGCACAGTCTGTACCTTTGCACATGAGAATCATCACGTGCACTAAAAATTCATTGGCTTTTGATTGTTTTCCTTTTATTATTCCTTCTATTTATAAATAAAAAAATTACATCCGGAGTCATTGTTTTTCTAATTATTACCTTCCATAAATTACCATATATTCGGTGCAGTGGACTAGTATTTTTTCATTACCATTACTATTTTTGTGGCAAAGAACGAGTGTTTGTTAATACTTCTTTTGAACAATTTTTAAGTTTAACTTTCTCTCATTGTAGTTTGTGGAAGAAGAGATGAGTTGTTTTTCTTGCTTCGGTTATCTTTGCAACAAAAATGTTGACAATACTTCCGCTACTGCAGGTTCATCTTCCAATTTTATTTATTCTTTCTAAATAAATATTATTATTATTATTATTATTATTGACGTTTGCTGTGTGGATTTTACGTAATTATGTGTCATTTGTTACCTTCTCATGCGTAGCATATCTGCTCATTGATTATATTTAGAAATGAGAGATTAAATTAAACAAATACAACACTAGATTAAAAAAATATAAAAAAATACAGCACCCTCTGAAAATAATAATAACACTGATCCTGTCTTATACCATGGACGATCACTGGATTAGCAAAAAGAGGTGTTGAGAGATAATTTTTTTAGAAGCCGCGACAAAATAGATATACGGTGCACAGAAATCAAATCAGTGTTGAATTGTTGCTTCTAGTTCTATCAAATCAGTGTTGAATTGCTGCTTCTAGTTCTATTTGCTAGTTCATGGTTTTTTTTTTTTTTGGTAGATTAAATAGTTCGTGAGATTAATTTTATGGTGATAAATGAGACAACTCATGTACTACCATTTTTTTTTATAGCAAAAACTCATGTACTACCATGTATAAATAAGTTTTCAGCGATCGATCAATAAATATCACAATTAAATTAAAGAATATGGAATGTGATTTATATTGATTTAATGGTAAATAATATATTTCTCTAAAACATATTATAATTTATAGAATAATAATTAGTTGTTCAATATTTTATAAAAAAACCTCAAAAAAATAGTTTGTTAAGTATTGACGTACAACTCTAGAATATTTTAGAATAGTTTAGTTTTTGGCTTAAGAAAGCGAGTTGGAAAAAGTGTTGAAAAAATAATGTTGCTAGCACTACTTGTGTACTCTTAGTCTCATATTTTATCATGTATACGATTTTTTTTTTTAAATAAAGTTTGTGCATTCAATCATCACAATGTTGCAATTTTGGTCATAACTCATTATTGGGGTGTCCACATCCAAACCAATCCAAAATAAACCACAAACTTATCCAAAAAGACAAAAAAATAAACATCGCTACGAAAGTCTAATGGATGTATGGATGTGCTTTTTTAACAACCCCTTATATCAGATCGGTTTTTGGATTCATTTTTCACAACCGAACCTGATTGAACCGCATACATAATTATTAGTACTTATTTTTTATTTGTATAATATATTGCATGATTTTATTATTTGTTGGTTTTTATTTATTTTTTAAATAATAACTATCAATTGAATTCAATATATCTTTTTTTTTACAATTTCATGTGTTTCAAACACAATCAATTATTTTTTATTCTTAATATTCGTCCAAACCGGACCAAACCATTGTTATTTAAATATTTTTGATTGGTTAACTTTTTACCTCATAACTGATCCAATCCGACTTTTTTGTTTTTGTTTGGAATAGAGGGAAAGTTTGAGAGTGTGAGTAGTGGTGACAGCAACACGTCAACAACTAGTTTTAGTTTTGATGAGCTTGTAATTGGGACCGAAAATTTTAAGGAATTGCTGGGGGTAGGTGGTTTTGGAAGTGTTTACAAGGGTCGTCTTCCAAACGGCGAGGTAACTTTCAGGAATGAATTCTTTTTGACTAAAATAAAATATACTTTTGGTTCACTAAAGTTAATTATAAATGTTTGTTATATTTTCCATCTGCAGATTGTTGCGGTAAAACAGTTAAATCCTGATGGATGTCAAGGTTGTCGTGAATTTATGACAGAGCTTGATATTCTAAGCGTGCTGCGTCATTCTAATCTTGTTAAGTTAATTGGTTATTGCACCAATGGAGATCAGATGCTTTTGGTTTATGAATACATGCCTAAGGGATGTCTTGAAGCTCATCTTTTTGGTAAATGTATTTTTTTTTTTTTTGGACCAACTTTATATGAGAAAACACATCAATTAGATCATAACTTATTTCTCATTTCAGATGTTACCCAATACAAAGAACCATTAAGTTGGAGCACTCGAATAAAGATTGCTCTTGGAGCAGCTCAAAGTCTTGAGTATCTCCACTGTCAAGTGGATCCACCGGTTATCCATCGAGATTTGAAATCTTCAAACATTTTACTTGAAAATGACTTCAGTGCAAAACTGTCGGATTTCGGACTTGCTAAACTTGGACCAGTTGGAGACGACACACATGTTTCAACCCGAGTGATGGGTACTGAAGGCTATTGCGCACTGGACTATGCTATGATTGGCAAATTAACTAAACAATCTGATATCTACAGTTTTGGTGTGGTTTTGCTGGAACTGATCACCGGACGTAGAGCCCTGGATACTAGTAGGGAAGCAAGAGAGCAATACTTAGTTTCATGGGTAAATATTTATTTTGAATTGTTTCTTTAAAACTAAATCTATTTTTAAGGGTGTCTTAGCATTTGTATGTCGGTGTCGGACACTCACACATGTTAGACATTTTGACACCTTCCATTAGAAATGTGTCTATATTTAAATTACTTCTTACACTTACGTTTTCTCTTCTTCTTTTCAGTGTCTCCGATATTTGAATGAACCGAGAGAGTTTATTATGCATAAGGTTGACCCTCTTTTGCAAGGACAGTTCCGCAAACGAGATCTATGTCGTCTGATTTTAATGATTGATATGTGTCTCCGGGAGAATCCAACAGAACGTCCAGCCATTGGTGAAATTGTTGCTGCACTAAAATACATATCTTCCAAGAGTACCTCTAAAGTGTATAAACATGGTGTGCGCAGCTAACCGTTGCAACCACATTTCCAACCAGACAGAAGTTAATTTACATAGGTATTAGATTCTAGGTTGTTTTTCATTTATGTTCATGCTTTAGATTTTTGAGTATAGATTTCCATAGAGGCTGGCTTGATCAGTGTATGCAACCAAACGAATGCTTAGGCTTTAAACTTCATTTATTGATTGTAGTGTTGAATAGTTTTTTCAAGGCTATTATGTAAAACATATTGGCTTTAGGGGGCTGCTTTTTTAATATCTGTTTTGTTGAGTGTTTTTGGTTGTAATTGCATAAGTGTTATTTTTCTGTTTTATGGCTTAATTTCTTTTGTTACATTATCATCTCATTTGGCATAACTTTTGATGTGTATTTTGTTTTCGAGTAAGAGAAATTACAACATTCACTTCACACACATTACACATCACTTATTTCTACTGGATCCCATTGATTATGGATAATTTGAAGTATATATATAAATAAATAAAAAATAGGTTTTAATATGTGTTTCGTCCCTACAAATTAGGGGTCATTTAAAAATTGGTCTTTGTAATTGTTAACCCTGTCATTTTCCCTGCAAAATTTAATCATTTAAAATTTTGTCCCTCTCCCCACTCAATCACTGCCACGTCACTGATTACCTGACGTGACAGTTCTAATTGGCTTATTTCATGTGAACGGACCAAAATACCCCAGAAACTTTCAAATAAATTCAAAATTACAAAAATACCCCTTGAAATCTTTTCATCTACTCTTCTCCTCCCACTACCCAGACTCATTTTCCTTAACAATGTGGAATGTTTCAGAATCAATGGAAGAATTAGAAACAGCAACAACGTTGTATCCATCCAACCCCACAAATTGTTTATTGAAGACCCTAAAATAAACCTTCATTCTGTGGGGAAACAAAAGCAACAAACAAAAGCAAAAAAAATTAAAGGAATCAGTTACAATTCAAACAAAGATTATGAAAATGTTACAAGTAAACAACAACCATTAGTTCAAACACATATAACAAGGAGTTTTCAAATCAAACTCAAACTCTTACTATAAATTTCAAAATTTAAAGCAAAGGAGTTTTTCATAATGACATTTTCAGTTGATGATCCAGGAACCAATTAAATTGATAATTTTCAATTTATTTTTTTCTTCTTTTCACCAAGGTCTACTTCTGAATTATTTTTTCTTAATTTTCTGTTATATTGATTGAAATTCCATTCACTCTACAGATCTTCACTCCTAGTGCTTATGAAGCACGTGATTTCGTCATAGATCAGATGTTCAATCAGAAGGGAGAGGTAAAGGATTATCAAATTACATCGATTCATCTTGACACATTCCTTGTTAAATGTTCGGTTGAAATTGCAGCTTCTTGCAACATTGATTCAAGAAGGTCAAACAAAGATGATGAAAATGTTACAAGTAAACAACAACCATCAGTTACAATTCGACCTCGCATTCAGATCCACCGCCATTCAGATCTACCACCGTAACGACGACGGCCATCACCGGAAATAGGGCCGGTTTTGTTTCTTTGTTCGCAACACAACAATTGTTTCTTTTCTCCCCTGTTACCTCTGAGGTTGATGAGATCGGTGAGGTAGCCGGTGCGTTTGAAGGAGTACGAGAACGCCGTCGCCGACGATGGAGATGAAGATGTTGGCGAAGATTTTGAATTGGGAAGAGAGGGGGGG
>Ga0315913_1006329_pt1 | contig 14318 bp, 5 predicted proteins | sample MpolsnodulesMG_FD_207736 | JGI IMG/M metagenome (GOLD analysis project Ga0315913, IMG submission 207736) | Medicago polymorpha root nodule microbial communities from Los Angeles, California, United States - small nodules | ecosystem: Host-associated > Plants > Roots > Nodule | place: USA... | reverse complement strand
TCTGAAAATAGTCCTTGGAGGGACTATTTTAAAAAACAAAAAATTTTGCAGGGACCAAAAATAATTTTTTTTTTTTTTACAGGGCCCAAAACTTAAACGAGGCATATTTGCAGGGACGAGTACCATATTTTAGCCTTTTAAATATGATCAAAACAACTTATTAGTTCATTTATAATCTACTAAATCTAAAATAATTTATTCAATTAATCTATTATTGGATTATTAATGGATATCATATCCATTAAACTATAATTTTTTAGCGAAATTTTTAAAGTTCTTTTTAGCCGTGTTTTTTTTACATTATTAATTATTATTATGGTAAGGGTTAAATTTAAATATACCAACTTGTACTTTTCTTTTGGTTCGTCTAGATTTTTTCTTCCACTTTTAGTCTCCTTAAAGTTTTTCATCACCACTTATGTGTAGTCTTCAAATTTTCTAATGAAATTTTTCAAAAATGTTACGTATATTAAAAGAATCTCTCGAAAAAATTAGAATTTTTTAACAAAACCCGAATTAAATATATATTTTCATGTTTTAGGAACTTAAAAGTTCATATTTAATTCATGTTTTGTTAAAATATTCTAATTTATTTTAGAAGAGATTGTTATAATATTTTAAACATTATAGAAAAATTTATTCAAAATATGAAGGTTACACATGAGTTGACTTAAAAATATGGACTAAAAGTGGTGAATGAAAACTTTTGGGGACAAAAAGTCAAACATAAGTTTTAGGAAAATTAAAATGAAAAATTGATATCTATACTATAAATAAAGAAAACACCTCCTTTCAACTCTTTTGGGCTGTGTAACAGCCCATTTTTGTTAGATTTATTTTATTGTTTATTATATGTGTTTGTATGTGATTATTTGTCTCTGTGTGTATTTTAGTGGGGTTTGGTGTTATGAGGGTATTTTAGTCATTTTGGGCTTAGGAGCATTTTGGTCATTTTACGAGCCTATTTTATTCGTTCAGTGAGTAGAAACTTTGTGAATTAATTAATGAGAACTTTGAGCTCATTAAGACAATTGAGGGTTGAACCCATTTATGTAGAGCCTATATAAACTCTAGTCTTTAGAGGAATTAGGGATATACACTCATTTCACAAACTTTTGAGAGAGGTAGAGAGAGAAAGAGCTAGAGAAAGGAGAAAAGGATTTTGGGAGAAAAAGAGCTTTGAGAGCAAGAAGATGGTAGAGATTCAAGGAGCAAAAGTGAAGCCTAAGTTAGGATTGTGCTCATTTGAGGTAAGGGGGATAATGTTCATTCATAATTTAAGTTACAATCACTTTTTCTACTTAAATTCATTAGTGCTTAATTGGGAAATGTTATTGTTGTGAATTTTAATGATGAAATTCGTGTTCCTACTTTGATGCTAAATTTGGGTATGTGAAATTGATGCTAAATAGGTTGTTGTTGTTGATTTTACATACTTGAATTGTCGTTATATGAAGCTTTGTTCATTTTTGCTCAAATTGGTATAAATTAGTATTGTTGTTGTTGATTGTGATGAATTCATGTTTAAATGAAGTTGTTGTTGAATTGGATATGTTGTTGTTGCTGATTTGTGCTATGGGTGTTAGAGATTCCATGAGTTATTCATGTTTGGTGTGTTGTTGTTATGTGTAAGTGGTTGTTGTTAGAACCTTGATGAATTAAGTAAATTGAAGTAAAAGTTGTTTACTATTTTTGTAAAAAGAGTCTAAATGGTGTATTTGAACCTTGGAAAATGATTTTTATTGTTTTGGGTATGTTGGGGATCAAAATAGGGATTTTTTGGGTGATTTGGGGATGAAACCGAAGCCAAAAACGTGTTTTTTCAGGCCATTGAATCGATTCAAGAAAGTTTGAATCATATCAATCTGCATCTAGGCAGATTTGAATCGATTCAGACAGTTTTGAATCGTATCAATTTTCCATCTGACTTTGTTTGAATCGATTTAATAAGATGGAAATTGATTCAGCCTTAGTTGTAAACATGAAAGTTTTAGATATGAATGTCATCTTTCCAATGGTTTTAGTTTCACTTCAAAATGTTTTATAGAACTCTAGTTATGGTCAAATTACTACACATAGGTCATGCTGCATTTTTCATAAAACTATCATGACTTTTTCACTAAACCATGAAACATATTCAAAATTCATATTGAGTTTAAGGAAGTCTTTATAGTGAATAAATGAGTATGTAAACATGAAGTTGTGATGTTTAGGAGTGGTTTAATTTGGTTTCGTTTTGAAAATGAATTTGTTTTGCAAAATGATAAAATGAGACGAACTTAGGTGAATTTTGGGATTTATCGGTATTGGCCAGTAAAACACACATGTATACGCTACTGCACTCATATGTGATTTATGTGTATACATAGTTGAGGCAAATGAGTTGTTTTGTTTTGAAAATATCCAAATGATCGTTTTCGTAAAATAGTACGAACTTGGCGTGGTTTTGTGATTTCTTGAAATTGGCCTAGGATACTCGTATGTCTAAGCTACTATGAACATATGTGAGTAGTGCATATGCTTTTTTGAAACAATTGAACATGTTTGCTCAATCTTGGTTGAATTTCTAGAATTGTTTTAAAGTTGTGAACAATAGACGAACTTGTCGAATTGTGACCTAATGATGTGATAACCTAAGGAATATCTTGTAATCATGTTCGTATGATTAAAGTAGAATGTAATAAGGGTGAGTTGATGTTTGTTATGTTGGATTTGATGACGGTATATATGTCGTTGTTTATGTCGATGAATTATAATATGATATATATGTTGTTGGTTGTTGAGGTTTTGAACTTATACATGCTAAATGTTGATGTTGAATGTGGTGATTGCATGTATTGAATTTTTGGTTGTTGAATTATTACATGCAAATGATGGTGATATTGATGGTGATTGCATGTATTGAATTTTGTTGTTGAATTATTACATGCAAATGTTAGTGATATTGTTGGTAAATGCATGTATGAAAAATGAAGGTGAAATGATTATGATGTTCTTTTGACATCTTATTTGTGTGAACATATGCATTGTTGTCGAGTCATATGTTCATGCATTAATGACTGATGGTGATTTAGGATATTTATATCCAGTGGAGATGATTTGAATACTTTGTATTCAATGGTGATATGATATTTTGTTGGCATCTTGAGGTGACGACCTTGTTGGTGATTGGTACCACATGCATATAAGAGTAGTGTCTAGGCGCATTGCATGATTTGACATGAGTCCTATTTGAATTGATATACGTGCATTGGTGAGCTTGGTGAAGTTGTGCATTGGTTGAATGGTCGTTATTTGAATCAGGCTCTAATTGTATGTCTTACTTGCTTGTGCTTACATACTTGGTGAATCTATTTGATGATAATTATCTTGGTAATAGTAATGAGGTGAGAATGATATATATATATATATATATGATTGGTGATTCCTTTGATAATGATGATTGCTTTGCTTGTACCTTTGAAATGATGAATTGTATTTGTTGAGTTAATTAGGCAAGAGTTTAGGTGATTTATATGATTATTGTTGTTAAGTGATGAACTTATATTGATGACTTGATTAGAGATTATATATGCTTGCTATGCTATGATAGAATTGTGATAGTATGATGTATATGGAATGTGGGATAATATTGCATGGATGTTAGTATTTTAGGAGGGATGTGTATGTATGTGTGTTATGCATGAAATCCTTGAATGCTTGTGTTTGTTTATGCTTAATTATGATGATGTGAAGCTAACCCCCAGTGGTCGTTCGGTTGATCACCTGCCTATTTGTATGAATTGGTGGATGGCTTGTAGGATTAGCTTATCTTTTCCTGGTGAGTTGCTGGAGGCTAGATTTGGAATTACATCGTCTACCGCTTTTGGAGTCTTAGTTTTAGGGCTCTAATTTAGGGTGTCGATCTTTCTTTTCTTTGGTGTTGACTATTTTGTATGTTGAGACTGGAGATTTATTTGGTGATGTATTTTGATGCTTATGACATGGTTGTTTGAAGTTGCATGCTATTTATCCGCTGCGACGTTGTTGAGAAATTTTATGCATGCTATTTTTGAGACTTATTGAAGACGTGACATCTATTTCTTGAATATTTGTATTATTCGCGTGTTTTATCGATTTAATAGAAGTAGGGCGTAACAGGCTGACTTTTCTCTTTCCAAAAATACTCTCAATTTTGAATACAAATAACACATGTAACAACTAAATAAGTATAAATTTAAATATTAAAAAAATGTAACAAACACGATATGAATATATGTATATTTTTTTTCCTTTATCATTTATAAAATATAACAAACTATTAGCATATTTATTCTTAGTTTTTTATTATCTCAATTATACCCTTAAACAACTTTTTCTATAATAAAGATCGTTTTTTTTAAGGACTATAATAAAGATCGTTGTTGATGTGATTAAAAAAAGAATTTAAATTATACTTTTTTATTATATTATTGGTGTCATTGAAATAAATAATCATGATTGGTTTGATTTGTTATAACTTGAAAGCAACAAACACTTATATATTTTTTTTCTTTGAAAAAAAAAACACTTATATTTTTAGTTTTAATCCAAATCAAAATATCATACAAAAAAACATGGTTTTCCCTTAAAAAAAACACGGTTAATAATTTTTAAACGTTAGCGCAATAAAATGAGCGGAAAGACGGGCACATGAGTGCCCGTCTTTTCGCTAGTATCATTTATTATTTTTTTTGACAAAAATAAAACGATATTCATTCATTCAACGACAAGGATGAATCTGTGAACAAACTCACAACACCCAAGTTAATAGCATACAACGGCAAAATGCCTACAAATAATATGATAAAACCTAAGTCATCGAAATACGCATGCTTCCGGATCTGCAACGTTGACGCCCAAATCATTGGTTGAATTTTTAATTGACTAATGTCGATCTTTCAATAGGAACTAAATGAACACCGCAACAAAACACATATTTAACGCTTAGGTTAATGAACTGGGGGAAGTTTCTCTTTATCCCCCTAATATCTTTAAGGCCCCCTAAATACACATCTAATAGTTATCTACCGGATGTAAATTCTTTTGAAAAACTTACATCAAATAGATAATTATCGGATGTATATTTAAAGGACCTAAAGGGAAACGCATACAAAATTCAACCCAAAATAGTTATTTTTGTCTTGGCCTAAAATATAAAGGAAAGCAACTGACGTGATCAGAAAAAAAAAATTAATTAAGCTTTTGATCATTCAACAACAAAGATAGTTTAGGATTTTGAATAAAAACTAAAAATATTTGTCAATATAATTTGTTATATTTTGACATCTCCCCCTCTCCAAAAAAAACTCCAACTAAACAAACCCTTATGCATAGTCCTAATCAATTTGTATTAATAATGTTATATTATAATTTATTTAATTAAATAATTTGATATTATTTAATAATTAAATATTTGTATCTCTAACTCGAAGTTTAAGATGATCACACTTTATTATAATTGTGTGTGTGAGAGAGAGTCATTATTAGAAAAATAATTGATCATTGTTAAATCAAGATCACAAACAATTGCTTAATCAGTTATAAGAGCATCTTCAATCCTCCTTTGGGCTTTAAAGGGGGATCGTGTGGTTGTTAAAGTCTGAAGATGTTGTCCAAAACTTACAATAATTGATTAGAAATGAAGAGATTTTTTTTTCAGACTGTGGTTTTCAATGAGATGGAAAAGTATTCGAAAATTATTGGAAATTAGGGAATGCTTAACAAACAGAGGCCTAGGGAAAGGAAAATCAAGAAGGAAGAATATATACTAAGGGTATTTTTTGAAAGAGTTAACCCAATGATTAGGCAATGATATCGCTTAATCAGTAAAGGAGGTTGGTTACCATTGGATTGGAGTAATCAGATTAACAAGAGTTAATGTGTTTTGCCAAAAAAACATATCGACATCCGAGGATATTTGTAAATACACATGAATATTTCAAAATCCGCTAAATAATTGTCTAGACAATATGCTCATATATGACTATTATCGATGTTCATGGATACCCATCATCATTCCTAGTAAGGTCAATAGCACAAAGTTACTATCCGCACGAATGTATAAACTAATTAAACTTGTGTCTCGTTGTTAGGTTAGAGGTTATTGAATGCAATTATCATTTGCGATCATCATATAAATATCGGATAAATCTAAGTGGTGCAATCATCAATAATTTTGTTTGTCAAACGCTTGGTTCTGAACAAAATGAAAAGAAGAAGGGAGAAAAGATAACCATTCAAAATAAAAAAAGTCAAGATTCAAAACAATCAACTATATATTTTAAAAAATAGCATACATTGTAAATGATCTAACTGTCCATATCTAATTAACTGATATATAAGCAAAATTAAGGATAAGTAAATTTAAGGATAATCTTGTCAAAATAACCAAACTAGAACTAGACTTAATTCATTTTTTTTAAGTAGAAGAAGATAAAATGAAATATATTAAACCGAAAAACCACACCCGCGCAAGGAGATCTAGGCTAGGATTCTAGAGATTTTACAAACTTAATACATAATAAAACCAACACTACCACTGACTATTAAGCAATAATAAAACAATGAATGAGGTTAGTCCATCGGTGATGAGAATTGAAAATTAAGTTTGCGTTTTTTACTTTTAACCATAAAAAAGACAAGAGTTTCACTCTATCAACCAGCTGTTATAATGACTATTATTTTCACATAAAAATAAGGCTATTTATTTCCTTCAAAAGAAGCCAAACAGTTGTCATCCAAACCAAATGAAGTGTGGATCGGATTTTCCTACAATCTCCTACTAAAGTTGAAAATTGAGTAAAATGATAAAAAATATGTAATACGTTTGCTGATGAATATCAATCTAATGTCGTACATGGTTAGGGCATATTGGTTTACCAACGCAAGGTCTAGTTTATAAAAGGGCAGTCTAGTGCACTAAAGCTCCCACATATACAGGTCTGGGAATGGTTCCCATCATTTTGGTGTATGTTACACGAGTTTTGGTTTATTAAAAGAAAAAGTAAATAAATCAAAACGCAAGGTTTGAAATTTGTTGTGATTTCTTTGTTGGCTTTTGTTACATAAACTTTTGAGATTGAGAATCGTTCTAGGTATGGGATTAACGTTTGTTGGATTTTGATGGGTAGATCGTTGAACTCATAAACAAAATTAGTGTCTTGTTCTTTGAAGAACCGGTTACTAGATGGTTTTTTTGCTTTGTTTCAATAAATGCATACTCATTTTTATTTCCTTCCTTTCTTGATTTCAACTTTGAGACTAGTGTTCTTTCAAAAGAAAAATAAATTGAGACTAGTATTTTTCTTGGATTTTTTTTCAAAATAAGCGCAAAATATGAGTAGGGGACTAATTAATTACAAAGGGGGTCAAAATCGCATAAAATAAATTAGGGTGTCAAAATTGCACAATTGAGAAATTAAAGGAGCTAAAAGTGTAATTAAGCAACAAAAAAATTAAATAGAAGAAGTAAGAAAAACGCTCCTTTTTATTACCCTATTTTCCATCTATTTAGGTTTGGATTCAAATACAAAAGTGCCCAATATATACGCCTCTTACCCTTCTTTTGCTATTCTCTGACCAATTGCAGTCTGCAAAATGGTGCTAGGGAGTGAGGGCGCCGTTTATTCTCAATCACTCACTAAAAAACAACAATCAACCGAAACCCTAACGTCCCCGTTACTTCCTACTCTTCCTTTCGATCTCATTCCAGAAATTCTAAGTAGGCTACCTGTGAAATTCCTCTTGCAGTTCCGATGTGTTTGCAAGTCGTGGAATTCTCTAATCTCTGATCACAAATTCGCCAACAAACACCTTCGCATCTCAACCACAACCCTCGTCCACACATTGACCAACTCCTCTGATCTCCCATGCAAGAGCATTCTCAAGTCTTACCCACTCGACTCCATTTACACAGACGTAACCATTAGCCATATCACACAACATATCACACAACTCGAATTTCCTTCCAACGATTCTGTAAACTTCATTGGATCTTGCAATGGTATCCTCTGTCTTGCCGACTTTAAAATAGGTTTAATTCGATTGTGGAACCCTTCCATTAGAAAATTCAAGGAATCGCCCCCTCTTGAAAAGCCACAAACTTTTAGTCAAACTATGATGTATGGCTTTGGCCATGATCCTAATACTGATCATTACAAGGTGGTGGTTATTTTACGTGCACGTGATAGTAGTGGTAATTTATTTCACAAAAATGTGGACAAACCTGATGTGAAGGTTCATACTTTGGGCACAAATTTCTGGAGAAGTATTCAAGAGTTGCCTTATGATTCTTTGCGTTTTCAACAAGCCGGAAAATCTGTGAGTGGCACAATTAATTGGGTGGTTTCTAAATATTTGTGTAGGAAAAGTCCGTGTTTTATTGTTTCTCTTAATTTGAGGACCGAGTCTTACCAAGAAGTTTTGCTGCCTGATTTTGGAGTGGTAGATACATATTCTTTGCACTTGGGTGTGTTGCGAAATTGTTTGTGCATGGTTTCTGGTGATGATGTTTGGGTTATGACGGAATATGCAAATATAGAGTCATGGACTAAATTGTTCACTATTTCTTACATGCGCGATCCTAGTACATATTGTGTTTTTATCAAGGCAATACATACTTTTGAGGATGGCCAAGTGCTGCTGAAGTTTTCAGGGGATGTGAAAAAGTTGATTATTTACAATTCTAGAAATGGAACTTCAAAGCCTATTGAGTTTGAAAACACTTCAGAAGTCTGCGTTGAGAGTTTGATATCACCTTGTCTCTAATGCTAAGATTTAGATGTGGTGCTAAGTCAACTGAACATGATATTTTTATTTTTTTTGGTACAATCTGAACATGATATTTAATTAGAACCTATATGCTACTTTTTGTTTATCATATTTATTTGGTACTTGTTTTTATTACTGGTGACTTCATGAATCGTTGTTAATTAATTGCCATTTGAACTGCAGCTTAAGAAATTACAGTTATTTTTATTTATTTGTTTGATAGAGGTTTTTCTTTTTCTTATCATGCATTTCAGTTTGTATATTTCTTAATTATGCATTATTTAGATTGTTTGAGGTAAGATTTTCAAACACCAGAAATAGGAGACGTTATTATATGTCAAGTCATTAGCTTGTTTATTGAAATATCCGCTTTGAGCGGCGCGAATTTTAAATGTTCTGACCCCCCTGTTCTGTGAAGGTTAGGAAAGCAAAATAATCACTCAGAGTTAAGTATGCCAGGTACGTTCTTCGTGCATGTCTTTTGAGACATTTTCGGCATAAGTTTTGCTATCCTATCTGATACGAATATGTTTCAGACTTTAAAACGGTATGTTGGTCCTTCAAAATAAAAATGGTCTGTTGGAAAGGTTTTGGAATGTTGGAGTGTTAATGTTGATTGAAGATTTCCATATCCGAGTTGAATCCTAACCAGATAGATTAACCTACGATGTTGGCCAACATTAATCCTTTTTATCTCGCGTACGTGTTTGATTATTTCATTTCTAGTGTTTTTTTTCTCTGTATTTTTTTTTTATGTGAAGTTGGTGCCATAATTACTTATGTTTGGGATTCATGCTTGAAACTTATGTGTTTTCTGGTATCAATGGGAAATCTAACAATAGCCTAGGTAGGTACTTTATGACTATTGCTATTTTGAGGAGGATAAGCAAAGACTCCTCTCCTTTCTCTAGAGCTAATTGAATCAAGTGCATTTGTCTTTTGAACTAATCGGATCATTTACGGTCAAACCGACAATTTAAAATATCGAGTTTTTATTGTTTGAGTTTTCAAGTTAATCACCACGACGATACGATGAAGTATTCAAAACATGTTCATTAGATTGAGTTTTATGTTCTGCAATCATCAAGTCTCATAAAGTTTAAGTCTATAAGAACTATTGTATTGTAAATAAGTGCTGGAAATAGGTCAAATAGTTATTGACTTGTATAGAGAACCCTTGGTGAAATTATCAAGTTACGCATTATGAACTTTAGGGAACTAATGTTTCATTGATTGGTATTTTCACTAGCACTGCATGGAGTTCTGATGATACATCTTCCATATTTCACAGCACTTCTGCAATAAAATGTGTACTACTATTATCCTTAGTAAGTCGGTATCAAGAAAATTAAGTCCTATCAAGATTATCAAGAGAAGTGGTAAAGAACTCCAACTATCTAAGAAAATTCAAGTAGTTGTGTTATTCAATTTTGTAGTTGAGGCAAAACTTCAAATATCTTAGCCATGTTTTAATGTCAAAACATGACTCAAAATTCATTACTTTGCTGCACAAGAGGGTTAGGAAGCAAGTGTTAAGAAGCAAGTTTGAATTCATCGCCAAACTTATACAACAATATCGCCAAAACTATAAATAGGCTTAATTGCATGTTTGGTCCCTTATGTTTATTTTAGATCTCAAGTTGGTCTCTTATGTTTTATAAGTTTCAAGTTGGTCCCCTTTGTTTTAAAAGTTTCAAGTTGAATCAAAACGTTACTCACGTTGAAATAAGTTAATCCCTTCCGTAACTTGTCGTTTGAAGGTTTAGGTTGACAATATAAGTGATGGAATTCAACTTATTTAGAAAATCAGGTTTAAACAATTTTTTTTTGTTTTATAAAACTCAATATCATGTTGTGGAAGGGACTAACTTATTCCAACGTGAGTGACGTTTTGGACCAATTTGAAACCTTCAAAACGTAAGGGACCAACTTGAAACTTTAAAAACATAAAGGATCAACTTGAAATCGAAAATAAATATAAGGGATCAAACATGCAATTAAGCCATATATATATATATCACTGGAAAAAAAACATGAGACTATTATTTGTTATTAATACATAAAAAACACGAGACAAATAATTGTGAGTGATAAATATTAAAAAAAATATAACACAATTATAAATCACTAAATCATATAAAAAAACACAAGAAAAATATTTGTCATTGATAAATATTATTATTAATTTAAACAAAAGTAATGCAAGATGCATTACCCAAATTAATTAATTAAAAATAAAAGAGAAATACAAAGAAAAAAAAGAAGGAAAACTAGGTCAACACCTTTTTAAAAAGACAAAAATATAAAGTTAAGCAAACTTAACCTATTTTTTATGTCTTCTAGGTTAATGGGATATCGTGAAGGGAAGGGAATGAAACAAAAACAAAAGTGCTAAATCAATATTAGCTAACTTATATTCACATGAGTTCCGTTCTCTAAAAATTAATTGATTTGAAGAAAAAAATATTAAAAAACAAGAGACAAATAATTATAATTGATACAGAGGGACATATGTTTATCATAGTTTTTTATGAGGTTTTATCATTGATAAATATATAAAATAATGGGAAAATATTTGTCAATTATAAATGCTTAACATATATTTATAAATTTTAAAAAAACATTGGATAAATATTTATCATTCATAAATAAAACACAATAAAAAAATATTTTTCAAGATTGAAAAAGAGTAGAAGTTTGCCTTTTTTTTTTTTGGCTTAATTAATGATTTGGTCCCTTAAGTTATTTGTTGGTTACATTTTAGTCTCATAAGTTATTAATGTTACGTTTTCGTCCCTTAAGTTATAATATGTTAGTCAAATAAATTTAAATTGGGTGAAAATCTATTAATCTTCATCCCCTTCACATTAAATTCCAGAATTTCAACAAAATTCACCACCTTCATCAACTCTATTCATCAGCTCCATCACAAAATCCAAAAACTTCATCACCTCCCTTCAACACCAAACTCAAAAATCAAAAAATAAAATCCAACGAACCCAATAATTCAATTAAAACTTCAATGTTCAATTTTTCCCAAATTCATCAAGCTTTATTCAAATTTCTTCATTATCTCGTCTACCCCAATTCATTACTTCATTTACTTATAGCAAATCCAACAATAACAAACTCATCTTTTTTCATTCATAGCACAATAAAAACAACACTAACAACAAATCTTCAAAATTTAAACCCAAAGAAATATTTGGGGTTGAAAGTTTTATCTTTGGTGCGCAGAGATGAGCTTGATTCAGATCTAGTTAGGGAGTGAGAGGTAAGAGGAAGATGACAAAAATGTTCATTTGTTTTGTTTGTTTTACATTGTTTTTACCCTTTTCTTCATTCTTTATGATTCTGGAAAATTGGAAGATTAATAAAGATAATGGTGGTATTGTGGTTTTTTAATGAAGATTCTGGAAAATTGGAAGATCAATGAAGATAATGATGGTGCAAAATAAAGCATGAGCTGAAGAACATGCTGGAAAAAATGAGGAGGGTAAAGAGAAGAAGATGAAAAAATAATTCAATTGAGTGAATAGGATGCCGTATTGATGCTTCTGCCATAATTGGTTAGGGTAATTAATAATGAAGATGAATGAGTGATGAATTTTGAGTCGGTTTACAATAATAATAAAGCATTAATTTCACTTTTTCTATCGTAACCTTAATTTCTTTTTTCAATTTTTTAATTTATCTTTCTCGTAACATTTATTAAGGATAATTTTGTAAAACAACTCATATTATCTTTCTTCATATAAAATTAATTACATTTATTAATACGTGTTAAATTTTCAAAACGTCATATAATTTGAGACAAAGGAAATAATAAAGGGTAGTGTTAACTTGTGTTCTTAGGGCACATGTTAAGAAACCCAAAAGAAGAAATATTTTCTAAAATTTTCTGCATTTAATTAATTAAAAAATTAAAGAGTAATGCAATCCACACATTTCAATAAATTATTTATATATTTGAATCATTAAGTTAACATTTCCCAATAATAAATTATGATCTATTAAATGAATTTAAATGTCATAATTACATGTTTCGTTTCCTAAAAAAAAATGGTCAAATACCTCTCGTGATACTTTAAGTTATATGTTTATAACAGATTAGTCTTTTAAGTTTCTTTTGTTACCAATTGGTCCTTTAAGTTTTTTTGTTACAAATTGGTCATTTAAGTCATATAATATTTACACTGGCATCCCTCTTTTCAGCCAACTTCGTTAAAAAGTACTTATAGACCATTTAACATTAAGATGGTAGGTCCAAAAGTGTTTATGACAACAAACATGATTACTTATACACAATTTCTTCTTATTTTTTTTGAATTTCAAACCTAATTTTACATATAAATATTTGATCAACAATATTATAAATCAAGTAATCGGTCAATATTTTTTTGAATCAAGACCGAATGACACACCTATGAGCTCTAGTTTTGAGAGCAATGAATTTGGACAAACCAACTTAACATTAAACATCCACATAATTACCTTTTGATTGAGTTTGATGAAATTAGGATAATGGTGTTAATACTTTATGATTTAAAGGACCAATTTGTAACTTAAAAAACTTAAAAGACTAACTTGTTATAATCATGTAAATTAAAAGACCGTAAATGGTATTTGGCGAAAATAATTATATGTTTTGTTACTTTTTTCCGAATAATTTGAATGCCATTTGAATTGTGCACATTTTATGTCTTTTAGATTTAGATTTTGGAAAAGATAAAAAAAAAAATTAAAATGAAAAGCATGGAGCAAGCGTGAAGTGCCACATAAACAAGTGTTGTGATTGAAAATTGAGAGGAAATGCATTTAATATTTTACTTGTTAGAAAAGACTCATGCATTTAATAGTTTATATGCAATCATTCTGATCTACTGACACAAAAATAGAAAACAATGATTGCATATAAAGAAGGCTTAACTACATTTTTTGTCCTTTAAGTTTCGAAATGTTGCGATTTTAGTCCCTATTAAAAAAAATGGCAATTTTGGCCCCTTTCGTCCCAAAATTGCTGAGAAGACGCCACGTGTCCCAAATATAGGGCCATAATCACAACTTTTTGTAAAGATAAGGGGTCAAAAGAGCATATTTCCCTAAACATATGGGTCACTTTTGCCATTTTTTTAATAGGGGGTCAAAATCGCAACATTTTAAAACTTAGGAGGCGAAAAATGTAGTTTAGCCTACAAAGAAATAATGGGTATTCCTTTTTTATATCCGATCCAGGTAATTGGTTTTTGCAATAGCCAACTTATATATGAATTAATGTTACACCGTTCAAAATTGTTTTACTCGATGCATATTTTTTAAATTTAACCGCTCATTAAATAGTTAAGTCCATTGATCAACAACGAATTGATTCAAATGTTAAAAGATTAGTGTTTCAGACATGTTTTGAAGGTGAGAAAAACCACAAGAAGGGGGGGTTGAATTGTGTTTTTGGAAACTTCTTCTTTTACGTTCTAGATAACTGTCCTCAGGTTCAGAGTCTGAAGTAGTTCAGAGTCTGAGTGAGTTCA
>Ga0315913_1006327_pt1 | contig 14321 bp, 8 predicted proteins | sample MpolsnodulesMG_FD_207736 | JGI IMG/M metagenome (GOLD analysis project Ga0315913, IMG submission 207736) | Medicago polymorpha root nodule microbial communities from Los Angeles, California, United States - small nodules | ecosystem: Host-associated > Plants > Roots > Nodule | place: USA... | reverse complement strand
TGCAATCAAATTTTAAAAAGATTTGCTCTTCTCCCCTTCCCTTCCCTCCCCTTCTAAAAATTGAACCAAACACTTCAAATTAAAAATCTCCCCTCCCCTCCCCGCCCCTCCCCTCCAAAACTCTCGAACCAAACGGACCCTAATTGTGTGTTTTACATGTTTCTTCAGGGGGATTCACCAAGTTTAGCAGGACTGGATTATCCGAAGTACAAGTCAGAGAACAGGATTATACCTGATGGTGTGAATGCAAAGGTAGTGTGAAGCTAGCTACATGTGAATGCAATTTACTGTAATTGAAACTTCATCGCATATAGGTTCTGTCGTGGTGGCACACTTACTGTGATGAATGATGATAGTTAGTAATGAATGGAGGCATGTTTCTGTTTCTGTGAATGAATTGAGCTTTGTGTATTCATCAATCAGTACTTATCTTTTATTTTGTTTATTTATATACACTTTCAATTAACAAGTTTCTTTTTGGGGGATTATTAGGTACTCTCGGCTTAGGAACTATGTCAGTCTTTACTTTGATGAGATGAGATTATTTCTGGCTCCTAGCCGGAGATACTAGTTTACAGAACAAATCATAATCATATATGGATACCAATTAATACCAAATCAATTGCCAAGGCCAAATCAGTGTTATACATGCTAAAATTCAAACACCACTTTAACAAACCCAAAGATTTTGTAGAAGTTAAGCGGTGTTTGGTTTTTGGTTTTTGCTTACTAGAACTAACCTGAACTCACCACAAAATTCAACACCTAGCTTAGAATAGTAGTAGTTTTTTTCTTCTTCCAGTGTCCAACTTTGTATGACCTGATATATTATGATCATAATTGGACTACATGTCACATGTCAGATTTACGCAAAGCTAAATTCATTCATTAGTTTTCGTAATTATTAGAATGAAAAGTTGAAGTCTCAATGCTTAATTAACAAAGCAACTAGTAAGTAAGTCACCATCAAAAGTCAAAACATAAATTCATTTGCACTAGAAATAAAGAAAGGACAAAAAACATGACTCAATAAAGATAAATAACAACAAAAAAAAGACCATACTCTTCTATTTAACTTCGACATGAATCAGATCAGTTTCCTTCATAACAGGAAGTCACGATATATACCAGATATGACAGATGACGCCCATATACCGCAAAAAACGATAGAAAAAATATCTTCACAATCCATTGTTTTGACCTTTTCCTTCAGTCGATCCATTTTCTCTTTACGACCTAAAAACAATAAAGCAAAGAAAAAGTTTAAGTATGAGAGAATCAAATCAACATGAACAGAAATTTAAGATATTATCATGTGTTAATAAATTAGAAGTAACAATTACTGAGACTTTTGGGGCCACTGGGAGTGTCGGCTTTCTCGGGCATGCGGTAAGTGAGGGGGCGAGTGAGAGGTGGAGGCATGGAGTTGAAACCGTTGTAAGCGGAAAAGTCTGGGATGGAGTTGAAAGAGCGGTAAGCGTAAGAGGCTATGAGGGAAGAGGCGGCGACACCAAGGAGAGGAGACTTTGGGGAAGAGTTTGGTGAAGAGACGACCGGAGGAAGCCTGGAGTTGAAACAGTTGTGAGCAGAAAACGTGGGCGTGGAGTTGAAACAGTGGTTAAGCGGAAGAAGCTGGCATGGAGTTGAAAGAGCGGTAAGCGGATAAACCTATGAGGGAAGGGGCGACGAGGCGAATGAGAGGGGGCTAGGGGGAAGAGCCGGCCGATCAATAGAGAGGGGGCATGGGCTCGGGGGAAGAGGTGACCATGCGACGGAGAGGGGGCATGGACTTTGGGAAAGAGGGCTACCGAGCGAAGAAGAGGGAGCATGGACTTCAAAGAGCCGTAAGCGAAAAAGGCGATAGGGCAAAGGAGAGAAAAGGCAACGGGGTTAAGGAGATTGGAGGAGAGTAAGAGTTGATCAGAAGCCATTGAGATTTGATTAGAAGCCATTGAGAAGGTAGGGATTGCCGCAAATAAGAGTGAGTTGTATGTTCATTTGAGGGCGTGAATGGCTTTTCCATACTTTACTTGTGTAGCAAGCAAATTAGTTGCTTTTTCCCCAAGCCCTAATGTTACCGTAATATACTAGTTACTTGGCCAGGAGTTTTTTATTATTATTGGACGAAAATTTATGTTGGAAAATTTACTGTCTCTAACGAGTAACGACTCTACAGGAGACTACACTCCACCTATAGTTTGATTACATATATCATGTATATAAATGTATCTTTACGTTAAAATATTAGTCTTGTCCTATCTCAAGCCAATTAAAGTGAGTAAATTCATTCATGTGCATTTTATATATGATAGAGGAGCGTGTTTATCTTCAAGAGCTGCAAGCCTTTCCAATAAGAAATCACACTAAGGAGAATGAGTAGGGTGTTTATCTTCACTTAAACATAAATGGGTTGATTCATCAAATTTTGGAAAAGATTAGCAACTCATCAAGTCTGCAACCACGAAGGAAACAATATGATACACCACCGCCAATAACTGTTCCATTTAATCGGTTGATTCATAAAGTTCACTGTTTCGAGGAAGGGCTTAGAAAGTTAATTATTCCATGAGTTTACGACAAAGATCGAAAATGATAAAGGGGGATTTTGTGTTGTGTCACAGTTGAGGCAACCTACGATGGTGCTCATACACGTTTTGTCGGAGTCGACAAGGAGGAGTCGGGAGGGAGCATGTAAGGAGACACATAGCGGTAGAACTGTAATAAGTGACAACATTCGTAATGATTATTTTTCAGTAATTTCATTTTTTTCACTTGATATAATTATAATTGGAAAAATATTATAAATACTCCAATCGTAAATCGTCAATAGTAGAAAAATGGAAAAATATAACTTTTGTCAATATAAAAAGCTTTCAGGTATTCAACTTAATATTCCACTTAACCAATAAGCACTTGTCATATAAAATTTGTATATCGAGTTGTTTATGTTGAAATATGCATGAAAATTGAGTTAAAAAGTCTAAGATGACACAACTTTAGCTACTTTTCAATTATTATGGAGTTCCTACATGTATCAAAACTTTAGCTACTTTTCAATTATTATGGAGTTCCTACATGTATGAAAACTACTATTGTTAATGAAACTACTATTATTAATGAAATGCTATAATTTTTTCATGAAAAAAAAATTAATTATGTTGTATTTCTTTTTTTGAGAGGATGTTGCAATTTTTGGTGTCGAAATCTTTGTTCTGTTATAAACTTACAAGAGTTGCAGAGTTCATATGAAGGAAAGGAATTACAACTTTAAGTTCAATAGGAGAAAAACATGTTAAAAAATCGACATTGAGAACCTTCATTGAAGTTTAATGGCCAAGAAGCATATATCTTTGAGGAGCTTATGTATACATTTTCCCATTACTGCGAAAAAGGGTTTGTTAATATTACCAACGATGTTCCCAAATATTTCGGTTCCAAAACATTGCATAGCCTCTTTAGATAATAAATTTGAAAGAATTTCATACTTCTAAAGAGATAATATTTAGTGTTTAATCTTGTCATAAAAATTTGGAACAAGGTTAACAAGTCAAATGACAACCCAAAAAATAAAAGAAAACGGCCTTATAAAAATTATAATTAAATGCATCCTTATAATATTATAATTAAATTCATCTTCGAATACTTCAAAAAAAAAAAATTAAAATTCATCTTCGAACATGAACCCCTTCTTTTAGAGTATCTTCAGGCCAATACTTGCAAATGTGTAAGTAAAAAAATATACACGTATTTGATACAAAAGGCACTTGTATTTTCTTGTTGTTCAATCTATGATTAGTAATTGGAGTGTTGGACTCTAGATGTTAAAAAATCAACGAATTTGTTTGAACATAATTCCGATAACGAAAATCAAAAGTAAACTGATAAATATCTCACACCACAATTTAGCGTTTGGGATTTTAAATTGCTAGTCCTGTCCCTTCCCACCTGCCAAATCAGCAACTATGAAGTTATTGAAGTATTAATAAATGAATAACCAAAAAATATATTAATACATAAACGGTCTTAAAATATAATTTCGGGTGTCTAAAACAATTATTAACATATGTACATGAAGTAAACATGTCAACAGAACTTGAAAGAGGATAAGTGATAATCACAGATTCAGCCCAACGTATAACCTATATCACCAGTCAGTTTTGTGTCTCAACCATTATAATTTGGAAATTATATTTAAATGCCAAACAAGGCGGTTGAATGCAACTGAGTTTGGAGGGATCAAACTCAATCCACTGAAGAACCTTCACCAAAGGAAATCAGCCAATTTTACCTGCTACTGTCCAGAGTTTCCCAAAAGCCGCTCAACCGCTGCATGAACATTCCCTGATGTAGCAATAAGAGCCCTTAAGTTCTCTTGCGTGTCAAAGAATCCCATCTCTTGAAGCTGGGTAAGCTGGGTAGCATACAATGTCTCTGGAGGCTCTGGGAAGACATAGAGGAGAGATTAGTATAAAAATTATTTATTTAGAATAGTAATGCAGGTAGAAAATTACAAAAACAATAGCAATCCTAACTAACCATTTGATCTGTTTGGAACAGCTAGGCTACCAGCTCCAAGTCCACCAAACATGCTCGATAACATCTCCAACCCCAAGTTGTTCCCTGGTCCTAGGAACAGAAACGAATTTAAGCAATTACAACAAAAAAAATAATGATTATAATTTTTTAATGTGCAAATGGCAATTGCATCATCCAGCTGCCCCCTGCCCCCTTAAAAACCTCCCCCATCATTGCTATTCTATAGATGCATGGGACCTTCAAAAGCAAGGCTGACTCAATATCAGTGTTAAAAAAAAGGCAGTATAGGTGGCAACATGCAGAACAGTATTTGGGTATTAGGTAAGCTACCGTATATGTGGTATTCATGGCGGGGTATGGCGGTTGCCATTATAATGGCACCGCCAACAGAGGAATATCTGAAATGGCGAATGGGAGGCAAGGGCAAAAAGAAATAGAGGGATGGAACTAGTCAGGCAAAAAGAAATAGAGATGGCACCCACACCTCATGAAAGTAAACCCTAAAAAAAGATGGCAGGCATATTTTCAGTAGATTAAGTCATATGAAGAAGGAGATGAAGGGTTACTTGGACCACCTTATAAATACATCATTCAAATATAATTGAGGCCATAGTAGAAGAGGAGATGAAGGGTCTTTTTTATGAAGAAAAAACCCACTTATAAACCTGGGCAGCCTCTACATGTATAACATATTAACATGAAATAAAAATTGAAGCCTTGCAGAAGAGGAGGCCTAAAGCTTCAGCTTTATTGCCCATGCCATTTGGTTGGCCATGTAAATGGTTTCACATGCATAAATGGATACGAAGGATTCAGTTAGGCGCAGCTTAAATTTGGTTAGAAACGGTTTAAGGCACTGCCCTACCTCAAGGGCCACATAACTTAAACACCCAGATCAACCTATATGATTCATCATCCACCTAATAAAAGACTTAGCTAAGATCTTAGGGAAAACCTCATAGTAGACAAATTTTCAATGTAAAGATGCAGAGAGCATGTAGAAGAGGATACACAAACACATTAATGTTCCATTGATCCAAAACGTTATAATTCACAATAATTCAAATTTAGATTGGTGATCTTAAGAGATGGTCAAGGAATTTGAAGTGAAGTGCTGAAATATTCCAAACAGACTAACAGAGCATAGTTATATAAACAGAAACCATAAAAGAATGCAAAATTGTCTTGCATACCAGTGCCTCCACCTGTTTGACCTGGTTCCCTGCACAAAGCGTATCATTTTAGATGACCCAGCCAGTAGCAAATAGTAAACAAAATAAAATCAAAAAGAGCATCAAAATTCAAACTTCACTACTTATTTAGTCACAAGGCAAATTTCCACTGAAGTTGTATTGGGGGCAGGTTAAGAAAAGTTTAGGATGACAGAAGGATTACCCCAATGCAAATCACATACTCAAAAAGGATTTATAGCAGGATTTGAATGAAGGAACCATAGGTTCAAATACAACCCACGCAAATGTCATCAGAAAAAGGCCATTATGGTGAGCCATTCCCATATAGGCTGTGTTTGCACATTTGAGTAGGTGCTTATAGTGTGATAATAAATGTGACTCAGACCCAAATTGCACATCTTTACTTAGACAGATAATAAAACACACTTTCAAGGATTTTATTGCACAAAAACCAAAAAATTGATCAGCAAAAGGAAACAAGCTTCAACAACAAATATTTCCAAAAAAAGCTATAACCAAAAAAAGAGGAGGCAAGAAAGCTCATCCAACTACACACGGGCATTCATATTTTATCAAGTCCCAAGAGAGTTGTATCAACAGATGTGCGAGGGAGTCAATAGAGCAAAAAAACTGAGTTTGGTTGGATCTAGACCATGCATATACATAGATGACCAAGAATCAACAACAGTTTTGCTCTAAATAAATATAGGTGAAGATTAGCTCTTCTCACACTCTAACACTCTCATGTGTGGTAGTGTCAATGGTCAAATGAAATAAAAATAACCCTCACATGTGGACCCAAAATGCCTACATTTTTTTTCTCAAGCCATGCCCAACAAACATCATGCCGTATCCAAGCCCGAGATCCCCTTGATTATTTTCTTTTTAACAATTGTACAAACCCAACCAAGCATACATGTACCCAGTACATACAAGGTACATGAGCACCTACCATTTTGGCACATCCATGTTTCATAGCATATGATTAAGATATATGATCAATACAATTGAACATCAAAGTACAAGTATCAATCAAGCTAGCAAAATTAATGATTGAATGTTAGGATTGCTCCGTTACTTACTGTGTTGATTGCTGCTGTCCAAGTTGAGTCATGAGAGCTTGCTGCATAGACAAGAGTTGCTGCCATAGTTGATAGGACACGAGTTAATTTATTTAGTATATCTAGGTACAAAACAACAATAACTCTTTATCATAATAGAGCACATCGGTGTTGTCAATCCCAGATTGCAGGAAAATAGAATTTCGTTCAAATTCTGCTAAGCTACAGTGCTATAGCAATACAATAGCAACTATTTGACATCACTTTGTACTGAATCGCATATCGTGCAACAGTAGCGGTTAGTCAAATTTGCTATCCTATAGCCGCTATTAGACAACAATGGATCACATTAATTAGTAAAATCCTATTTTCTAACACAAAAAGCTCATCAAAATTTAATCACAAATTGTCACAGTTGATTAATTTTCAAAGGCTCGGCTAGGAGGCCACTATCCAACCACTTGATCTAGGTCTCACTCTTACACTCATTAGTCATTATTTTTTAATGCTGAAAAGTGAAAACCTATTACTCATACAATTTATCACAGTGCCGGAGAAACAAAAGTGAAAATATCTACAGAAACATTAATGTTCTTCGGCTAAAATGAGTGTATGATTAAATGCTTCAGCGTTGCACCACAAACTTATTAACACGTTGATTGTTATGTACTCAATACTGATTGAGAGAGCCTATTAGCTCAAATTCATCAACAGACGAGAGCATTCTAAATCTGCCTACCTGCATTGTCTCAGGTGAGGAAAACATTCGAAGAAACTCCGGGTTTTGCATCACTTCTCTCATTGAATTCATATCAGGCATCCCACGCTGATCAGTATTCATACCAAGAATCTAAAATAAACCAAGACGTTAGAGATATCAGTTCAAAAGCATGCATAACATAACTTATAGGCACATTAAGTAAATACCTGATTCATTGTTTGAGGATTGGACATGATACTTTGCATCATTTGAGAAATAGCTGGATTTTGCATTAATTGGGTCAATGAACCAGCATCTGGCATACCACCCAACATGCCTTCGAGATCTGGCATACCAAGCCCGCCTAAGCCAGTGGGTGTCTGCTGCCGAGCATCTGCAGCAGTAGGTGTTGATCTCCTGACATTAGTTTGGGCACCTCCAGCTAAAATAACAAGCATTGGTTTGTAAGCTTTAGAACATAACAAATAAATTGAAACATCAAAAAAACTTGAAAATTGTGATAAACCGCGGGGCATTAAGTCCCTGGATCAGTTGATCATGATGAAAAAATCATACTTACTTGGAGCAGATGACCAAGGATTAGGAAGTGGGTTAGTATTGGGTACAGGGGAAGTTGCTTCAGCATTAGTAGTTGAGGGATTGGTCGATGGATTCCTCGTTTGTCCACCTTGAGTCCCCAAAATTCTGGAACTGTCATTTCCTGCCATTGTGGTGGCATTTAAAAATGGTTCTTGAACATTTTCATACATGCGCCTCAGCATGTTAAACCCCTCAGGAGAAGATTCAATATTGCTCATAGCTCTGTCTGTATTCCTCATCATTTCACGCATGATCTCAGGGTTTCTTGTAGCCTCAAGTGTCTGGCGAAGTGTGCTAGGATCATTAAGTATGTGTGCCAGCTCAGGGTTTCTATCCATGAGCTCTTGCATCTGTGGGTTACTCATTAGAAGATTGCGCACTATCTCGGGATTATTTAATAAATTTTGCATGGCAGGAGAGTTCATTATTTCTCTAACTAAATTGGGATTTGACATAAATGGTTGCTGCAATTGTTCAAGATCTGGAGGCCCTGCTCCAAATAAACTATTGAGGCCACCACCTCCTCCCATTCCATTGATACCTCCTAGTCCTGGAAACAGTGAAGCTCCAAGTCCAGGTCCTCCTAATCCCCCACCATCATTAGCACCAGCAGCTCTAGCATTAGTAGTGGTGGTATTGGCACCAGTGGTATTAGCCCCACCAGTTGTATTGGCAGGTTGAAAGCCACGAACCAAATGGACAGTGTGATCTGCCTCCAAACCTATAAATAAATCCAGATACAAAAGAAAATTATATTCGCGCATTCGCTAATACTCTCGGAAACAAGTTAGGATCCTCTCCATTTATCAAAATAAATGGAGGATGCCATTTAAAGAGATATAGCAGGTCCCACCACTATTAATTATTATTTTATAATTTTCTTCAAACTTGTGTCTTTCTCTTTCTAAATATAAGAAATGGATATGCTCCCAAATGGAGAAGATCCTAACCCCTCTGAAACACCAAAGAATTTCCATATGAACAAATCAATTGCTGACAGCATAAAATGAACAATGATTTTAATATACAATACAACCCCCTTTACATCCAAATAAAATAGTGTTTAAAGCTAATTGCATGTTCCATTGATTGCCGACAAATTCATAAGTTATTGTTAATGTTAACCCATACAAATGCAAATTCATGAGTTATAGACTATATAACAAAAACGACACCTGAATAGACTATATAACAAAAACGACACCTGAAACGCGCCATTCACATGGCTACAACGATAAAATTTTGGGAAAATAACATAATTCATGTAATCATATGTGTCGGTGTTGAACATGACACCTTAGATGTTGGTGCTAGATAGGTTATCGCGCACACTCAAATAAGTGAGATAGATTAATATAATAAACCAAAAGGCACGAAAAATGATAAAATCAAAAGCAATCCAATCAATAAATTACACAAACATATCTTTAATTTTCAATTATTACATAAAATTAACCATCACGAACAAAACTCAGAATCGAAAAACACGAAGAAATATAGAAATAATTGGAAGATCGGGTTTATACCATAGCTTTGAAGCGTTTGATCATCCTTAAGAATCCTTCCCTTATAAATCAAACGTTGTTGATCAGCAGAGATATCGCAGTTCTGAGCAATAACATCCTTGAAGGAAACAACGGTGGAATCGAGGCTAATCTGAACGGAAAATTTGGAACCATTGGAACAACGAATGTTGATCTTAACTCCTCCGTCAGTGGATTGTGACTCCGTGGTGGTTTCAGCGGTTGCGTCACCTCCCATGGCGGCGTCGGTGGGAGGGAAATTGAAGGTAGTTACGGTTGTGGATCGAAACCCTAACCCTAGAAAATGATTTGGGAATGAAACTGGAAGCGTGTGAAATTTTGGAATGAAACTGGAATTGAATTTGAGAATTTGTGAAAGATAAACTGAGAAATTTTGACGGAAAAAATAATAAGAAATAAAATAGACTTGCGAAATAAGAAAATAAAATGAGAGAGAGAGAGAGAGACTAACCCACCTACGCAGGGAAAGAATTGATGTTGGTTTTTTTTAGAAAACTTTATATTCACGTGCTTAACTAGCGCGTGATGGAAGACAGCCTCTTATACGAACGAATCATCAAATAATTAGTCTTTATTTTCTGGGACCTTTATATATTGCTTTACAATACCAATGCAATATTAATGTTACTTTTTTTATTATAACCTTAACTATTTATTAATCTCTCTTCTTTCAATTCTTTCATTTATCTTTCCCATATTATTTATTAAGGACAATTTTGTAAAACAACTCATAATATCTTTTTTTCCACACAATATTAATTACATTTCTTAATATGTGTGAAATGCCCAAAACGTCATACATTTTGGGACAGAGAGAGTATGATTTTATGATTATTAATTAAACGGATGACTTGAGCTTCAAAATGATTCAAATATAAAAATAATTTATTGAAATATGTGCATTGCATTTAATCTTTAACTTATTAATGAATTGAATGCACACAATTTTATAAAATATTTCTTCTTTTGAATTTTTAACATGTGCCCTAAAGGCACAAGTTAGCACTACCCTTAATTAAATAAAGTAAAGAATTAAATTGATTGTAAGTTGTTAAAATATAGAGACTTAATTAAGAGTAAGTGGTTAAATATAAAGATCAGTTTAATAAATTATTATTTTTAAGAAGCTAAATTAGCCTACCTAAATTGGCACCAGAGAGAATCGAATATGAAACTTCATGGAGGAGCACACTCCCAGATCCCAAGTCAATACCACTAGGCCAACCCAAGTGGGTTATCAGTTTAATAAATTACTAGAGTCAAAAAAAATTTGAAATATTCATAATCATAATGACCTACTTGAGTGTGCGATAAAGTCTTGAGACCTTTTTTTTTATCAACTGACTTGGTTGCTACTTGCTAGATTGACACTCTTGTGGAGAAATGATAAATTTAGAGTTTAAACTTGATCTTTACGTGTAAAGTCTCTGGTATCAATTGAGATACACTTATGGGACAAAGTTTAATTTGATTATTTACTTGTTTTTTTATAAATTTGATTATTTACCTGTTGATATGATCTTGAATGCCACAATGGGACCACATGTAATAAGGAGGTCCAATCTATTTATATAGCGCGTGAATATGATGGGTGTGTTCTTACTATATTTAATGGGTTCTTATTATAAGACTATTTTTAATTGTTATGGGACCAAGGTCTATATATGTATGTATAAATAAGTGTTATGCCAACAAACATTGATGTTTTACGACACTTATTAAGGATTTAAATGGTGAAATCATTTATGAATTTTATGTAAGAGAAATTCTACTCTCAAAAAAATGTAAAAGAAATTTTTTTTAATTTTGGGAAATGTTAACCTGTGAGATCTTAAAATAAAATTAAATAATAAATATTGTATTGAAAATATAAGTTTTTTCAGATTTTAAGATTTAAAATGCACAATTTTCAAGGTTAAATTTCTATATTTAGTTTCTTATCTTGTGCTCTTAGGGCACAAATTAACAAGACCTTGTAAGTTTTAATATGTTGAATATATAATTTCTAAAATAAAGTTTATTTTAATTTTGTTAGCATTTTCCCGTAAATAATAATAACTAGTCGATTGGTTGAAAACAATGGTGTGTTTTTTCAATTGATTGAAAATGATGTTGAAAGTGGTAGCAGATAGTGAATGTGGTAGCCTGGTAGGGCAGCTACCTAATAAAAGTATGGGAGATTTATTGTTTGCATAAGCAACTTGGAACGAAGATAGCTTAGCTCATTTCTGGTCAAATAACAAAACTTGGCTCTAGTAAGCATTGTTTGGACCTTATAAAAGAAGGGAAATAAATTGTTTAAGTATTCCTTAGCTTGATTAAACACTCTTTATTTAAGTATTTGTAATAATTTGTTTGTAAGTTTACGTGGAATTTATTCGATCAATTAATTAGACCTTGTATGAAATATTAGTTTTTGGTATAAAAAGAGGGCGAAGTTTAAGAGAAAGGTAAAAAAAAAAAAATTAGAGAGCAAGCAAACATTTTAAAGTATGTGAGCCCGAGAAATATTATTAAAAAGAAGTTCTTTTCACTCGATGGAAAGAGACTCCAAAACATTGATGTTTGAATTATCAACAAAATGCTTGTTTTTGGACGGAGATTAAATCTGATGTTTTGTGATTTGTTAGGGAATTTTATCGGAATTGAAGATAGGCAAAAGATGTGAATAATACATTTATCGCTCTAATCCCTAATGTTGAAAGTCCACGTGTTTGTCAGATTTTATACTCTTTTCCCTTGTGGGTGTAAGTATAAGGTGTTGCATAATAGATTAAAGAAGATTGTTGGTAAAGTGATATCTGACACCTAATATGTTTTTGTTAAAAGAAGGCAAAAACTAGACTGAATTCTTATTGCTAGCGAGTTGTTGGATGATGCGCGTAAAGATAAAGAACGAATTATTATTGTATAAGGTAGGTTTTGAAAAGGTGTATGACTGCGTGGAATGGAGTTATTTAAATGTTATAACGAGGAGAAGAAAAGGATGAATTTCCCAATCTCGTGAGCACTTCAACGGTGTTGGTTCTTATGAATGGTAATCCAACCAATGAATCTAAATTAGAAAGGGGCATTCTTCGGTGTGATCCACTTTCATTCTCTTTTTACTGATTGCTACTGAAGAGTTGAATGTTATGTTAAAAGCTTCGGATGAAGCGAGGTTATATTTAGGGTATAAAGTTGGTCGGGAGAAGGAGTGCAACACTTTCCATTTGCAATTTGCTATAATCATAAGGGATTGCAGTTTTGCCAGTGTGTGTAATGAGACTACTGACAATGGTCGAGGTTATGCAGTGTACTCATAAAGAGATTCTTCAATCAAATAAAACGATATATGTGTAATTACCGTAAGATTCAATTTTTTATTTTTTTATTTTCGTTTGCACTTCCAATTTTGTGGGGCAAAGAAACAAGATCAGACTGCTTATTGGATATAATTTTAGAAGATCGTTCGGTCCAAAGTTTAAATTAGTATTCATTTTTTCGTTGCTTTTTTCATGCGATTTTCCGACAAACCTCTCTAGTGCAATTTGCTGAAGAAACCAGATGTAAACGAGGCTAGTATTATGGAACACGAAGGGGTTAGATTTCAATTGAAGATTGTCAAATATGTTTTGAATGGTAAGGCATGATATGTTGTTTTGAGTTGTGAATGAAAAGAGAGTAGGATAAGGAAGTATAAGAATAGAGAGATTAAAATAAAATAAAAAGAGAGAAGAAGCACTTTAGTACTCCCTCCATTCCTTTATAAGTGTCACTTTTGGGGAAAAAATTGTTCCTATATAAGTGTCATTTTTAGAGTTTAAAGTTGTAATATGTCTATTATACCATTAACCTCTAAATTGCCACATTTTATACACTAATTGCATAGTCAATGACTATAGCCTAATCCAATTCATCCGTTAGATTATTTTACCGAGGCTTTCTACTAATAAATGCAAGGAGTACTACCCATAGCACTCGGCTTGTTCTAAGAATTTGGAAATCCACAATTTTGGCTCTTTAAATATGTACACTAACCATGAAAAAGGAACTACCCATAGATGTAATGGAACAAACCAAAGAATCCATGAAACAAGAAAAAACAGTGGAAGGATCATTGAACAACAATGGAGAAAAAAGAGTGGAAAATTCATTGGGCGGCATAGAAGAGGAAATAGTGAAAGACTCTTTGAACAGCAATGAAGAAGAAATAGTGGAAGACTCCTTGGACAACATTGAAGATGAAATAGTGGAAGACAACGAGAATGATGGAGAAGGATTTCCAGCACCAGTATTAGATTTTGACTTAAATGAAGAAAAAATTAGTTCATATTAATGAATGAGCTAAAGAAAAATAACTTACCATTGCCCAACTCATGATCTATGTTGTCTCCCAAATTCATATTTATGCCATTGTCCAAATCATGGTCCGTGACTTCAATATTTTCTTGGATTGATCCTTGAATTAAAAATAAAATGGTGAGATGCTAAAATATAAATTAGTTTAACACACAATATTAAGAAAAAAATTATTAACGAATGAGCTAAAGAAAAACAACTTACCATTGTCCAACTCATGGTCTATGTTGTCTCCCAAATTCATATCTATGCCATTGTCCAAATCATGGTATGTGACTTCAATATTTTCTTGAATTGCTCCTTGCATTAAAAATAAAATGGTGAGATGCTAAAATATAAATCAATA
>Ga0315913_1006324_pt1 | contig 14323 bp, 9 predicted proteins | sample MpolsnodulesMG_FD_207736 | JGI IMG/M metagenome (GOLD analysis project Ga0315913, IMG submission 207736) | Medicago polymorpha root nodule microbial communities from Los Angeles, California, United States - small nodules | ecosystem: Host-associated > Plants > Roots > Nodule | place: USA... | reverse complement strand
ATTTGGATTGAGCCTATTTTGAGCTTATGAAAAATAGCTTATGTAAATAAATAAGCTTTTATTTTAATTTATAAGCTCTCACTAACGAAAATTGTATCTTCATAAACTGTTTTTTCATAAACTACCTTAAAAACTTATAAATAATACATAAAAACTTATTTATTTGTATAAGTTGTTTTATATAAGATCTAAAATAAGCTAATCCAAACGGGGCCTAAAAATATGTTTGATTCACAAGGGAAGGGAAACAATTTTAAAATTAATTTAAATTTTTACCCTTATAATCTTAAAACACAATGTTTTGGTTTATCATCTCATAATGTTCTTCCCCCCTGCTTGCTAGGTTGATTTTTTTTTTCCTCCATAGTTTGAGTCTCTGTAGCTGGTTGTTATCGTTTTGGCTTTGCATAATTGGTTTTGTTTTGGTTTGTATTTAAATGTAATGAACAAAAATACACACCTTTAAATTGCATGTCTCCGCATTTTTGCTGCGCGCGTATTTTATCTTGTTTGGATAACCGTGTTTGTTTTTTTAAGTAAAGCAAAAATTGTCAAATACAAATAAAGCGAAAATTGTGTAACTTCCCTCATTAGTGGTTATCAAATTTGGTAAGTGTTGGTAACCACTTGTAGGGATGAGCATAGTTCAGTTCGGACCCAAAACTGTGTCCAAACCGAACTGAATTGTTTTTCAGTTCTTGAACTAAACCGAACTATAACGAAACAGTTCGAACCAAACCAAACTGGTGCACTGCTGTTAAAAAAAATATCTGCAAATATTGGTCCGATAATATCTGCAAAAAGTGGACCAAATGCTACATATAATTACGATTCTCAGTTGGTATTTCCTTTGTCTTCTTCATTGTGATGCTTTCCGGTGACAAGGTCACTGCCACTGAAGATATCGAATCTTCAATCCCACCGCCACCACCACCACCACACGATCATCAAAACATTCATTCTTCTCTCACACTACATTACTTCCACGGATCATGTCTCATCTCAGGTTCCACTAGCTTGCAACCGCCACGTCGTCGCTCTCCGACGTCTCAACCACCGTTTGGACCGGTCCTTCCACCATTTTCACTCCCTCCGATGCATAATTGTCGCTTCCAATTCGATTAATTCGAACATCACTACCGGCAGTGCTCCAAAAGTCTTCATCGGAGGTGTTGAGATTACTTAACCGGATCTGTTCAACAGCAGAATGGTTGTTGTTCATGGACCTCGCTAGATCAATCACTCATTGGAAATCACTATTGAAGTTCAAGGTTTCGTCTCTATGTTATCTTTGTTTTCTTGCAACGTAGTCTCCTTTCCGTTTCATCCTGAGCACTGTTCCAGTGCTCACGTTCACACTCTTGACGCCTACTGTGCTTCATACTAACAGTTCGGTTAATAACTGCCCTCTAAGTAACAGTTCGGTTAATAACTTTTATATATCAGTTCGGTTCAATATCAGTTCGGTTCAGTTCAACAGTTTGGTTCAGTTTTTGGTTTTTTTTCCCACCCCTAACCACTTGGGTGGTGTTACAATAAGCCAAAAAGTAGGGCATCCGTGCATTTCTTGCTTAGCGGCTTCGTAATTATAAGCATTTTGCATTTTCCAAAGAGCGGTGCTATTTTTTTACGAATTATGTTTGCAAGAAACGCAAGAATAACCTTTATAAAGAATAACAAAGTCAAAATAAAAAGAAGAGGTGGAATACATGGGAAAATGGAATAAAAATCAGCGAGCATATGCAATCTATTCTTCGCTTTCGTGCAGTTATCATTCGTAAAAACAATCATTACCCTTTTCCAAAATAAAGGGACGTGGTGTACAAGATTCGAAACAGGAGCATGGAAATAATCCGCCGAATGAGCTTGTAAAAAGTTCCAATTTTATGGTTTCTACTTTTTATATTTTTGTTCTCTAGAGCTTCTTTTTCTGCCGACTTTTTTCTGTATAAGAGCTTCTTGTAAAACATGTATAGCCCTAAACTGTAAAAAAAAAAAAAGATAGGCTACTAATGCCTTGTGTGTAACCTAACCCAGTAATGCTCTACCACAAAAGACTGCAGATACCTTCTAGATAGTTACTCAATGAGAACATACCTTGGAGCTATCTGGCAGTAGACCGAGAATGCAATATGATGATGATTATACAGACGGATGTGCAATAATTACAATTTGAAGTTAAAAGAATACACACTCCCTACTAGTTACTAATGATTATGCCATAAACTTACGACGGAGTTACAACAAAGGTTAAAACTTAAAGGAAAATGCTAACTAATGTCCCAGGGGCACTACCGAACCAAAATACAGTTCTATCAATATGGACAGTAAAAGTAAATAATTTGAGCAACTAGCCAAAGTAAGTTGGTGCATCTAAGGATCCTACATTCTGAAATCCAAAACGCAAACTGTATTATTAGAAAAACAGGCAGCAATCTTGTCACCCTCCTTGTTCCAACAGACCTCAAAAATACCTCCATTGCCATTGTATGTTTTAATGATCTTGCCATCATTCAAGGACCATATATTTATGGATTTGTCATGGGACCCACTGGCTAAATACTCACCATTGGGGCTGAATGCAATAGTATATACACGATCCCTGTGGAACCAAATAAACAAGTCAAAACCAAAAGAATTGGCTACATTCAAAGAAAACAACCAACTACCAGCCTGAAATGTTGCCAAGAAAACAACCAGATAAACTAGAATAGAAGTTTAGCATTTTAAGTAAGAAATGAACGTTAGGACTTCTAGTTTAGTTGACCGCTTAATAAAAAGCAGGATGATGGGAGGAGGAATTCTTAATTTATTTTTCCATCCATATATTCTTGCCACTAATATAGCATAAAAAGCTGAAAAAGACGGTACCTGTGTCCATTCAAGCTATGAATTAGTTTCCCGAGTTCCGGGTCCCATAGCTTTACGGTAGAGTCAACTGATGCACTGTACAGAAGGAATGACTAAATAGTGTCAAAAGGAAGCAATTTTCCGTCTAGTATTAAGAGAAAAATAAAAAACAGTTCACTGCACAAAATATTGTTTTTAATATAAAATTAAGTAAATATGATCTAGAAGTCATTTTCTTGTTTACCTAAAACTCTTCAAATTCTTGTTTTTATAAAAAGAAAATAGAAGTTTATGATAAAATTAGGAAATAAAACAATTTTAAGAACTAAGAGATTCGAAATACACTGAAAACTTGAAGAATTTTGTAGAATGTGATGAGGGGGGAAATTTGAGTGTTTTGAGTAGAATTTGATATTTTGAACGGTGGGTAGCGGAACAAGGTTTAAAACAATATAGTGGATTCAACTTATGAAATTTTGAATAGATTATGACAATTTGAGAGGCTAAATCAGCTCAAAGCCTCAAAGTATTAGTTTTTATCACAAGAGCACAAAAAATTATTAGAAAACCAATATCACACATTAGCTAGTAGAGAAATTGTGAGTGCAATTAACCAAATTTAAAAAGACAACAAGCATAGATGCAGGTGCAGGCGCAGATATCCGGTCACCATAATCAAACTAAACAATTTTATATGAAAAACTACACAGCAACAATTTAATAGAAATTCTACTGCACTGAATATACAGCATGTAATTTATTGTTAGACTATCCCAGCTGACCCCTACGAACAGAGATCGGTAAATTAGAGACTACAAAACAAAGTCGCCGTATGTAAATAGTTTCTCAAAGTGTGCGGAAACACAAACAACTTGCTGAATTATATGCTTAAGAGTATAAGTTCTAATTTGAAGCGTTCTATAAGAACAGGCATTTAGTTAAACTGTATGTCCAAATACTCCCTTAGAGCACACCATACTTTAATTTAAACATATGCACTGATCAGTTAGCAACCTAAGATTCAGGTCACGAGGAATACAGATTATAGGGTGAACTAATTCTGTGAGATATCATCAATTAATAAATCCATGCAAGTCAATGAAGAGCATTGAAAATAAGAAGCTATAATACCTAGCCAACACCAATTTCTTATTAGGGTTATTTGTAGCAGGACCAGTTGGGCTCCATCTGATAGCATATATCTCCTACAGAAAGAAATAAAAATCATTATTTAGATTTCCCAGCAACCTGTATAGTTCAAAAGCATGAATATCCCCTAATAGGTACCTTGGAATGCTCCCTAAAATCATGAATATACTTATCTTGCTTCATACTCCATATCTACAAAACGAGAAACAATAAACATGCAGAATACAGAACAGTTAATTTCACAAATATTTTGGTAGAAAGACATTTACTGGAAAAAACGTCTTCTATAAAATAATTTCTTGCTGGCAAACTATCGAAAAACATGCTATTATGGAGTATAACCTTTGCAGTGTTATCGTCTGAACACGAGGCCAGTAATGAACCTGTAGGATCCCATTTGATACAATTAACTTCACTCTGAAATAGCAGAAAGGTTGCTATCAGACAGTGAAGACATATAGAAATACTACATTGCATTTAAATGAAATATCTTAATTTAATGTAGAACCAATAAACTAGTTAAGTGGAATTCAGTAAACCAAAACATGCAATAAATGCTAACTTAGCTACCCCAATAAAGTCCCACACTGCAGGTGAATTCGAAAAGAAAAAAAAGTCTACCCAAGTAGTCAGATACATTAGAAATTTGGGATTCATCTAGAAAGCCTCGTCCCAAGGTTATCCACCAATTTGAATAGTTTGAAGAACCAATTTGAATAGTTAACTCAGCAACACATTTTATTGTATAATAAATGCAGTAGGGGATAGTTTTTCCCTCCCAAAAAGGTATAAGCACAGCATCAGTGTTCCAGTGCAAAGAATAATAATTTAAAACAAGGTAATTGTATAAACCTGGTGCCCGGCAAAAGTTTTTACTGGGTGGTTTTCACCAATCTTGCAAACATGTATCATGGTGTCATTGGAGCTTGATGCAAATGACACATTATTGCGCCAATCAACGTCAAGTGTTGAACCTAAACAAAGCCGAAATTAAAAAAATAAAAATAGAAGTTCATAAACATGGTTTTCTCAGAGAGTTCTTTTTTAGAGTTTTTGTAAAAAAAATAAATAAAAGAACATTATAGTAAAAAAATTACCACTGTGAAAATCAAATTGTTGTTTCCATTTCTCAGCTTGAACATCCCATACAATTGCAGACCCATCGAAACATCCAGTAAGAATATAATCTCCTTTCTTATTCCACTTCAGAGAAAATATGGGTCCCTTGTGTTTGCTTAATGTACTCTTTAGTTCACCTGGTCAAAGACCCGAACACATGATTAAAATAATGATTTTGATTGAAGTCATAAGAGCAAATTCAAATACACAGAAAATTCCCAGCTTAAAAAATCAACAATATAATCAATATATATACCACAAATGCAACTAAATCAGACACTAAGATTTATCAAAATAAAGGTATCACTCAAAGAAGGAAAGGCAGAAGAAAGGGCCTACCATTAGCGGTCCAAATTCGTGCTTGACCATCATAAGAACCGGTTGCAAGTAGTGTCCCCTCCCCCTGTGCAACAGCAACCACAGGTCAAGCTCTCCATAAGAGATAAGTACGTACGAATTACGATTAAATATATTTAAGTCTTAAATGCATTTTGGTCCCCTAAATTTAAAAAAACATAAAAGTTTTGGTCTCCCTACTTTAAAAATCGGTTTTTTGGTCCCCTAAATTTAACTTTTCTCTGGAAAAAAGTATTAGTAAAAAAATAGATCAACCTGACAAATTTTATTCATTTTAACACAGCATCCTTCTATTTTCAAAACCTATACAAACCACCCTAATAAGAACAAAATTATCCTTATACATTTCTTTTTCCCACAAAATTGCTCTGCTTAAGAAAGCTCCAACGAGTGAGAAAAAATAGAAACGGATGTGAAAAATCAGAAAACTGGACAAGAACTTGAAGTCACTATTAGTAATCGCAGATTCAAATAAGAATATGCCATCAAACTCACATTCCAATCAAGTGTAGTGACATCTTTATTCTTTTCAGTGGTTGTACCCCTGATGTGTTGCAACACCAACACAGCCGAAGGGTCGTTCTTTGAATCTAATTTACGCGTCCCTTCAGCTATTGTCCAAATACGAGCTGTTGAATCCCCAGACCTAAAAGTTCAGATGATAACAATAAAAGTATTCTTTAAAACATGTTTCCGAATAAAAGAAAATGACCAATGTCCTCTATTAATCTACTTATTTTCTAAAGAAGAAATAGATAACAATAACAAGGGCGTGTAGAATCAGAAAGGCATGTAGAATCAGAAGTTATTATCAAGAATATAAACTATCATTTCCAAGCATCAGATAGATTTTACAACTAATAAAATGTAAGGCCTTTTTTATCCTATTATCTTTTATTTCTTTCAATAGTTTTTAATGACATGGACAGTAACGGTTAAATAAAAGTTCTATAAACCTGATAAAAAAAATAGACAAAAGTTGTTAGGAATTTTTTTTAAAAAAATTGTTAGAAATATCAAAAAGGGGAAAAACCACTTGCCCTCGTCTATTCTAAGTTTCCATTAGTTTTAAACGACATAAATTGTATAATACCTCCAGTTTCGAATATAAGCAAGTTTAGTGGATCAAACTATAAGCAAAAACTCAAACTAATTCTACACCTATTGAATGATAGTGTTCCTAAAATACCTTTCAAATTTATTTATTTTTTGAATAGAAAAAACCTTTCAATGAATTTAGATTTGATTTTCCAATAACCTCTTTTATTCATATGATGGGTAGTTTAGAAAATGCAATATTTTTGTATTACATCAAGCATATTAAATGAGAATATTGCGCAAATGGAAATGTGCAATGGACAATACTGTGCACGTGAGTTATAACAAAATTACACACATTTCTTCAACAACAAAAAAAATTAATAGTTAACACATGTTTTATGCACACAAAAATATATTGCGAAGAAGATACTGACCCTGATGCAAGAAAGGATCCTGTAGGACTCCATGCGCAAGCACAGACCTAAGTGGATGGTAAACAGGCTCATTAACAGAAGAGTTAACAGAAGAAACCAAAACACAAACTTGAAGGATTGAAGAAATACTTCACCTCTGACTTATGCCCTTCCAAAATTGTCACATCTGACTTAAGAAATTCACATGGCTGAGATGATGTTGTAGATATGTCCATGGGCTCTGGTCCTATACAATTGAATGGAAAAATTTCAATCATCTTTTGAAGGAAGCATATCAATTGAAACATACAACATAGAGCAAGTAGGGACATGGGTTCTAGTGCTGTAAATAGTTGCAACTTGCAAGTAAATTGGAGATTTCAATGAGATATTCTCAATAAAAATAAATACTTAGGATAATGAGTAATAAGGATTAAGGACATAGCTGATAGCACATAATATGAAAGAGAACATTTCTAATCTTAAATCTGACAGAAGTGGCCAGTAGTAAACTACTCATTCAAAATTCGCCAGGGCAGCAAACAAGATAACAGCTATAAGTGAATTATTATACAGATTAAAGAAACAAATATTTCATAAGTATGGTTGGAAGGAGATGGATAAAAGTCTAGTAATGGATGGGAAATAAAAAGGTTTACTAGCTATCCATATCAGCAGGGAATCAATGTTTTACCCATCACTGTCACTTTGGGGAGAACTGTTGATAAATAATAATAATGCAGCAAAACAACATGAAATGCCAAACATGCAACAGAGAACACTTTTATAGAAGATAATATAAATCAAATCAGTTGAACAGGTGGTTACCTCCAAATGTTCCATCCTCCTCAAGCTTTACATTAACCTTATCTTCTTTTTTAGCACCATTAACCTTACCTTCTTTTTTAGCATCTTCTTTTTTAGTACCATTAGCCTTATCTTTTTTTTTAGCATCTTCTTTCTTAGCACCATTAACCTTATCTTCTTGATCTGAGACCATTTCTCTACTGATCTGATTTTCATTTTGCAGTTCCTGCTCTTTATGATTTTCTACCTTCTCTTTATCCTTTTCACATTCTTTCTCCCTTTCATGTCTTTCCTTTTCTCTTGTCAGTCCACGGTCACCATTCTGCTCTTTTTCAGATTCCTTATTTTTACCCCTCTGTCGTTTTCTTCTTCTTTCATTAATCATTTTCTTAAGTTCATGCACGTCTTTTGTGATAAGATCCAAAGGTTGCAAGAACGAAAAATCTTCATCGAAGTCTGCATCACACTGATAGGCCAACATTTATCAACATGAAACCCAGGTATGAAAAGCTTAAAAAGACGACTCAAACAGATGAACATTGTGCTGATAGTGAATACAAGAATACAAAAAGTAAAGAATGCTAACATTATTCAAGTTAGCTTCCATCTCCAAGAACTGTAGTCCCTTCTGAACAAATGTAACAAGAGCTCCTGGTGGTACCATATTTCCATCAATGGGGCATTTGTTAATGCCACCCTCATTCCCGAACACAAAAGCAGAATGAGAGAAACCTGCAGTCATAAAACCAGTAGCATGTAAACCAATTCAGTTGCTTTGCACGTTCATGTTATGGCCTTCTTATAAGTATGAAAAATATGTTTTCCTTTGTAGTAAAATAAAAATACTGTATTGTAAAATCAACTTCAAGAAGCTTTTCTCACTCTACTGGAAGTTCCTAGTGACCTATTCAATATGATCCCTTTAACACAACTTCAACAATGGGTTGTTTTTCATAGTTTTAGTTCTCTATTCAAAAATCACAATCATTCCGTAAATTCAAGCTTACAAATGAGAAATTGTAATCAGCATTTATTTTGTTAAAAATATTTACAAACAGTAATAAAACATGGGAAAATTCTTCTAGTGGGTTCTATTTAACAGATTCCAAGGTTATAAATAAGTTAGGGATGAAAAAAACATTTACTCTGCAAATCAGATGAGAGCCATTTCATTCATTTGTCTCAAACTCCATGGCTCAAAGTTTAATGGTTTACGATAGACCATTATGGCGTAAGTTGATCTATTTAGCCGACCCTACTTAGTGGGATCCGATTAAGACACATGGCTTTGCCTCTGACTAAAACACAACACAAAGAACCCTAGATAGCAGTAACCTGCTGTGGCGCAGCAAACCTAGCTATTGACTATATAATATGTACTATAATTTTGGTATATCATATACATTAATATTTAATAATTTAATACATCTCACTATCTCAGTATATATAAAGTTAAAAGCATTCAATAAACATTATCATATATAAAATTAGAGCGATTACATTCACCTAAGTTACAATATATCCCAAATATAGCAGAAAATATTGATGTCATTTGAAATTTAAAAATTTAAATAAAAAGACTAGTGAAAAATGATGAGTATTTATAAGAAAGATCATACAAAGGAAAAATGATACATCATACATGTTAACTTCTTTATTCATTTAGACAACAAGTTACATAGATCTGCAAATATTTTAGCTAAAAATTTCTTATATGACTAGTTTAACGTGACAATACTTCTCTCTCTCCTGCAAAACGAGCCAAAGTTTTGCAACATACAACATATTAGGTCAATCTAAACTTGGCAGCAAACAAAATAAAACTAATGACTTCATCATTGAAATCAATTAACGAACTGAATGTATATTATTATATGATCATAATTTAAAACACGATAATGTTTGGTACACCTAAGGTTTTTATTTTCCAGGGAAAGGACCTGTGATCTGAAGTTCGGTTGCGAGGTAAGTAAAGTGTCAAAAAATTCTTCCACCCAGAAATCGAACTCAGGTTCTCCTGAACAATTCATCCTTAGTGGAGCTCATTACCACTTGAACCCAGTTGCTTGGTTGTACACGTCAACCACTAGTCCCAGTTTGAATTTTGGCCAATTATTATATACCAAATAGCTATGAAGCACATATACTATTTTAATTAGGTGTGTCTCGGTGTCAAATATGTATCATGTCCGACACTGACAAATATGATTACATTGAATTAAGTCATTTTCTCAAATTATTATCCGTGGTTGACGTGTCTGGTATCTGTGTATATGCTTCATAACTAAAAAGTAAACCTCGTAACTAGAAATTAAACTCCATCCAATTTCACTACAAAACTATAAAAAGTCAAGTATCAACATCAAATATAAATTTTTCAGCAACAGATCTAACAGCATTAAACTACAATCGGGAGTTAGAAATCCCCCTAAGTTTGTGAACAGTGACTAGACCCTGATCTGGTAGCAACAACACTATAAGCGGTGGTTGAAAGCAATTGAAAACATTGAATATTTGAAATTCGTATAAAATCTAAGCCCTTGACATTTGGTTGACTGAAAAAGACCAAAGAAGAACGAAATAAAAGCGTAATAACGAAATTGAAGATGAAATAAAAGAGAATGAAGTAACCTGATTCTTGAAGGTAACGAAAAACGAGATAGTTGAGTTCGACGGAAGTGATGGAAGCCATGTTGCATCAGTGTGTGTGCAGAGAGAGAGAGAGAGAGAGAGAGAGAGAGAGAGAGTACTGTTTGTGTCAACGCGGCAGAAGACACTGGTGCGAAAAAGAGGCAGTAAGCGGCAAGTTCTATCTAATTCGCGGAAGAGGACGCTATGTAGTCTTCATAGTTCATACATCACCCTTCATTTCGTTCAACATAGGGGGAGAAATTGGAGATATGTAACTAAAAAATTTCTTAAACTTACAAAATTTCTCATCTTCATTTTTAGTCCTTCTTTTGGATAAAATTTTGCAAAAAAATTCATAATATTAAAAGAATCTCTTCCAAAAACAATTAAAAAATTTTAACAAAACATGAAATTAATACAAATTTTTATATTTTTTACGACTAAAATTCATATTTAATTTATGTTTTGGTAAAAAATTCTAATTTTTTTGGGATTTTCTTTTTACAATATTCTACATATTTCTGCACAATTTCATTAAAAAAATACAAAAGTTAACTTAAAAATAGGGACTAGAAGTAGTGATTAAAAATATTATAAAGACTAAAAGTTGAAGGAAAATTTTAGAGAGACTAAAACAAAAAGTTGGTATATTTATAGGGATCAAAAACATATTTAACCCTTAATTAAATAAATAATTAGATTTTTTTGAGAGCTAATCAAAATTCAAAACAATAAATAAAGCAAACTACTTCATAAGAAAGAAAGTTCCGACATCGTCGTTTATTAGACGATTGAGAAACCATATGAAAGAGTAGTATAGTTAGACATATTGACGTCGAAAGAGGCATCCAATTTCGTCGTGAAATTCGAATGTTCATTTCTCTCTTTAAGGGTGTGGCAAACAATGATGTTGCCTTGAAATATAATATTTTAATGTTTTGGATTAAAACATAATAGACATGGAAAGTTATGGATAGACTTGAATGAGGTTGATGCAAGTAAGAGAATCAGAATAGCAAATCAACTCATGAATACTCAAATTTTTTTGCCAAAATCTACTCATAATATATAGAACTTAACTCAGCAAGTAAAATGTCAATTGAACTTGGAATGAAACTGGATACACCAGACAAGAAGAAACCGGATGTAATAGGCGTCTCGATGCAACTACCGTCCACATTGAGGATGACACCCAGATAGTTATTGTTGTTCCGTTTAACAGTACGATCAACTATAGCAGCAATAAAATTGGAAGGGAACTAGTCATGAGAGCTTCAACCATGCTATGAATGTTGAAGGAACAGTGTTTTAAAGACCAAGTTTCGTTGTTCAGACACATCAAGTTTCTATGTCTCCAAGCCCACCAAACACCAGCTGAGAAACTAGAAGCTTGTGAGCTCAATGACCCTTCTTTGAGCTAATTGTGAGCGGACATAATGGAGAAAAAATCATTATTGGTGAACCCAAAGTGGTTCCAAATGATTCTTGAAAAAAAAAGGTAGGGAGCTATGTTTCTATGGTTGAGCAAAGAAAGGGTCGGAACAACATCGTCAAAGGTAGGAGTGAGAATAGACCAGACCACCTGTCAATGGTCTATGGTTTGACCTACTTAAAGCTCGGCTTGACCTAACTCGTTAATTAAATATGTTAGATTTAGGCTTTTAAAAAACTCATTAATTTAAATAGGTCAGGTTATGGCTTATAGAAAAGCCTACTAGGCCTACCAGACCGACTCATATATATGCAATAATATATACTCCATTATATTAATAAATTTTTGGTTCTTTCAAATTTTCAATACCACGATTTATTATTTTATTTTTCTTTTGCAATTTATTTACAATTTGGGATTTCCAATGAGTTAACAAACTCTTGGTATTACTCTCTTATTTCAATTCCAACGAGTACATATGGTATTACCCTTTTAATCTCTTACTATTGTCATTCTCATCTTATTCCAAATTACAAACTAAGGAACCCTATTAGCAACAAAAACAAAAGACAATAAGTCAAATCTATGCAATACAAGCTTGTTTGCCTCTACAAAACGGATGTACAAGCTCTACAAAATTTTATTCGATATACATGCAATATATGCTTATAAAGTGGAAATTTTTTTTGGATGTACAAGCTTTACAAAATTTTATTAACCTACCAACCTCTTAGGAAATATATGTTTATCGACCTTTTTTTTATAAATAAGTCAAATGTTCTATTTAATTTTTTTAAGGACAAATTAGGCTTCTAGACAAGATAATATGTGAGGTCGAGCTTTTAAAAAGATCAGGCCAAACTTAAAAATAAAGCCTTTACCAGGCTAATAGGTCAGACTTAGGCTTTATTATTTTCAACTAGGTCTAACCTATTTAAGCAAAGTTCAGCCTGGTTCGACCTATTCCCACCCCTAGTGACATGCAAGCCAAAAAAGAACTGAAACTTTTTAATGTCCAGATCCAAGACCAATTATGTAAAATGGTGGTGTGATTAACCTAATATGTGTGAGAAAGAAGCCAAACATAACCACTCTTGGTAATGTACACGTCGTTCTTATTATTTAACCAAATGAAAGCATTTTCTATAGAATCATTAAACTTGGTGTAGATGTTGTTGACAACGTCTAAAGCCACAATAGATAAATGCAAGTAGAGGATTTGGATATGAGGATCATTATTGTTAAGCACATTTATGACTGTTGGATGTAAATCACGAATATGGATATAAGGGACCAATTTTCCAAGGAAACCAAGAGCACTTGAGGGACTAAACCAAAAGTATGAGGAGCCAGATCCTGCACGCCAAGTATAGCCGTATTGGAGAAAAGATTTAGCACGGATGATGGAAGACCAAGTGGAAGACCCACTGGAATGATCACAAGTATGAAGGATTTTGGGGCCGGAAACATAGTGATTTGAGAGAAAATTCAACCAAAGTTTGTTTAAGGATTGGAGTATGTCCCAAACAAGTTTTCCAAGGAGACAAATATTTGCATCTTTGGCCGATCTCAATCCTAAACCACCGAGATGATTGGGACGAAAAAATTTCTTCCAACTTACCAAGTGATCATACCTTTGTTGTTAGAACCTCTCCAAATAAAATTGTGAGTAGTTTGATCAATACTATCACAAATGCTTTGCGGGAGCTAGGATATCTACATATAATAAGTTGGAATGGAGGATAACATAGAAGAAGCAAGAGCTAATATATGTGGTTTGTTGAGAAGGCTATTTTTCCAAGAAGCAAGTCGAGATTACATTTTCTCAATGATAAAAAGAAAATCACTTCGTTTGACCCGTCCTTTTAGTATTGGGAATCCCAAATATTTGTCAAGAAAGGTAGTGCTTCTTGTCTTGTCTTGAGGGGTAGTGCTTCTAGTTAGAGAAGTGGGCCTATTGATTTGTAGAGTAAAAAACTCTGGACTTTGACAGATTAATCTTCAATCCTGAAGCACGACTAAAACGATCAAACAAATCAGTGATGAATCTAAACTGAGAATTTATGGCCTTAGTAAAAAGAAGGACGCCATCTACAAATAGGAGGTGGGACAATTGAGGGTCGGCCTTGGATATATGGATGAGGTCCCAAGTCCGTTGAAGAACGACATTGTTGATGGCAAGGGAGAGCTTTTCCACACAAATGATGAAGAGGTAGGGCAAATTGGATCACCTTGTCTCAGACCATGAGTAGACTTGAACCAAGGCATCTTGTTCCCATTCTAAAAGATAGAGAAAGTGGAGGAGGTAACGCAGTGCATGATTAACCTGATGGTAGTGTTCGAGAAGCCAAAATCCTGAAAGCAAACGAGAGGAGAGAAGAGATTTTAATTAAGGCCCCATTTGGATTGAGCCTATTTTGAGCTTATGAAAAATAGCTTATGTAAATAAATAAGCTTTTATTTTAATTTATAAGCTCTCACTAACGAAAATTGTATCTTCATAAACTGTTTTTTCATAAACTAC
>Ga0315913_1006321_pt1 | contig 14328 bp, 8 predicted proteins | sample MpolsnodulesMG_FD_207736 | JGI IMG/M metagenome (GOLD analysis project Ga0315913, IMG submission 207736) | Medicago polymorpha root nodule microbial communities from Los Angeles, California, United States - small nodules | ecosystem: Host-associated > Plants > Roots > Nodule | place: USA... | reverse complement strand
TATCAAGCAGCATGTGTGATATGAATGATTCAATAGAAGAACTTTGTAACATGACAATGAATTTGAATATTAAATAGAGAAGACAGAAATGTGTATATGAGCTTTATAGTCACAAAAAAAAAAAAAATCAGACGGTTTGATATAGAGGAAGGGAACATTATTAAAGCCAAACCTCATAAAAATTAATAAAACAACATAACACACCAAAAAAATGGACAATGAATTCTTATGTCGCTAGATTTGATACCATTTACTGCCATTTAACAACAAGTACCTTATTCGTTTGGAACATGACTCGTTGTCACCTAATTTTGAAGGGAGAGCATCAGGGATCACGTTGCTGCTGTCTCCTTTAGATAATGAGGAAGGAACATTTGAATCAATGTCCATTGTGATTGCCTTTCTCTTGGAAGGTGCTAATTTTTCACCCCCACCAAGACCAGCATTGTTACTGATCAAGTCATCATCATCGAATACAGAGTCTCCTGACACTAATGTTGGTAATGTCTCCTCTCCGCAGCAATCAGGCTGTACTCTTCTGGGTACCACACTAGTCACATAAGTTGGGGTGTTAGATGGTATAAATGAACCGGGAGTCACACAATTTTCTGCTAAATCTGTCATAGGCCTACTCAACCTAGAGTTAACTCTGGTCTCTTTTGCTTTAGCATCTTCAGATGTCAGTGTACCATTCTTTGAGACTTCTTTATTATCTGAACAACTTCCTTTAGATAACTCATCAATCTTGGCTCCAATACTGTTGTCAATTTTGCTTTGGCACCTTGGCTCGTCGGTCCTAGAGTCAACTCTGGTTTCTTTTGCTTTCCCATCTTCGAATGGAAGTGTACCATTCTTCGAGACTTCTTCATTGTCTGAACAACTTCCTTTAGACAACTCATCAATCTTGGCTCCACTACTATTGTCACCTTTGCTTTGGCAACTTTTATCGCCAATCCTAGAGTCAACTGTGGTCTCTTTTGCCGTGGCATCTTCCGATGGCAGTGTACCATTCTTTGATACTTCTTTGTTATCTGAACAACTTCCTTTAGATAACTCGTCAATCTTGGCTCCACTACTGTTGTCACCTTCCTGATTTGACTTGCTAATATTATCAGAATTCCCAAGGCAATCTGAAAATCAAGCAATCAAAAAATGGATAATTTAAATAATAGCTAACAATAATTAGCATGCCTTACTCGAAAAAAAATGTCCACTTCTAATAAATTTGATATGTAAATAAAAACAACCCAACCAGCAATTAGGAGAAACCCCTGCGCTAGCTTCATTTAACTACTTTCTTCTAACATGGCAATGCACTTGACGTTAACCATCAAATTAACATCGCTTTGTATTACATTTGGATAAGTAACAAAAACTCGTGCCTGAGTGAACAAGAAGAAAGTTGGCAAAAAAGAATGACATTATACAAAACACCAATGTACCTTTCTTTGGTTGTGTAAAGAGAGACCGATACATCAGGGCGGTCATTTTCTTTCTTTTCACCTGGGAACTTTCCCCGTTGTGTTCCTCATTTTCATTCACTTCCTTGGCTTCAAATGTCAATTGTTTCACACTCTTCTCTTTTTGTAGCTTCTGTCTTGAAATTGAACCAAGAGACCCTGCACTTTTAGAATCTGAAGGACCAGAAAAAGAACGATTCCTACTTTTGCCAGATCTCGTCAAAGGACTTGGCGTTTTCATTTTCTCAACCCTTACAGACTTCCTTCTGGTTTCAGGAGCTGGAAGTGTTCCCTTCTCTACTTGCTCAGACTTCTGAGTACTTGAAATGGTTGCAATTATCTTTGATGGTTTTTCTCTAGAAGACTTTCTAATACCAACTGTATCCGATACATTGGGATGTGCTTTGATTTTTGCTTTCTCGCTGCTTCGGGTCACCCTCCCATTATTATTTTCTTCATCCTTGGCCTTTTGACTAGAACGAGTACTTTTTACCATTGGCTTAAATAAAAATTTTGACTTTTGAAATCTACAAAATAATAAATTTGATCAGTATAAAGACAACAAAAACCAACATACAATACGCAGATATCATTTTGCATGTAGAAAATTTCGTCAAGATTAAGTATACACCATAGTACCAACTACAAAGGAATGTGTGCTATATATAATCAATGCAATCAAAAAACTAATCACTATTCAGTGAGATATTGTTACAAACAATAAACTGATAACAATAATAACAATATTTGGCACTGGTAAAAGAAGATTTTAATTTGGTTTTCCTCAATATTTTCTCAAGTTACTCAAGGGGAGGACATCAGTCTCAAAAACAAACACAACAAACAAAAATGAATAACTGTACATCTCCAAAGAATATATCAATCACCATAACAAAAAAAACTCCAGCCTAATTACATGAATCCTTCGAACACAAATCAAAAGCAAATAATAAATTCTAGGTTTGGTTCCACTTTTGGAAGAGCCAAAATTGATTCTAGAGGTGTACAATTGATTTTAACATGTTTGGTTCACTAAAGTAGAATTCATCCTGCCTCCATAATTGATTTTATTTGAACCTAAAAATAATAGCTTCTGATTCTAAAATTGATTTTTACACTTAAATTCGTTGTTCAAACATAAATCATTTTACCTTCAACTCAATTTTACATAATCAATTCGCCCAAAACTAAATTTTCTCACTGCATAACGAAACATACACAAAGTAAAAACAAAAATTAGAACATTGTGACATACACATTATATTAAAATTCAGGGTTAAATATATTTTTAGTCACTGTAAAATTACCACCGTATTTTGTTTTTAGTCCCTGAATCCACTCTGTAGTCCCGCAAAACATAAAACCACGTGTTTTTAGTCCCTCCGTAGGGAGAGACAAAGACTACATTTGTGGATACAGAGACTAAAAACGAACTAGATATTCACCGGCACTAAAAACATATTTAACCCTAAGAAAATATATCATGCAATTATTTCACATCATCTCATATCAAAATTAGCATCATCAACAATAATAGTTCATAGAAATTCCAAAAACATGCTTCAAATAGCAATCACATAAACAAAACGGTGAATGTATGCAGAAAAATCGACATATTTCAATTCAATTTATCAATGTAATTTGGAAGCAAAACGAATATGGAAACAACGATGAAACCTAACCCTAAATCAGTGATCGAAGAAATCAGAGAAGCGTTAACCTTATATATATATATATATATATATATATATAGAGAGAGAGAGAGAGAGAGAGCGTAATGAACAAGTAGTTTTAGAGAGAGAGAGAGAGCAGAAAAACCTGAATCGAACAATCACTGCATGGATTGTAACGGAATCGGAAATCTGACAGACGAAGAACAATTCAGGGTCGGTTTTGGTATCAGAGAGTTTTACTTATGGTGTTATATTTTCATTGAGAAAAGGGTTAAATATATTTATATACTCATTAAGATGAAGTATTTCCAAATCATATATTACCATTGATATAAAAATAAAATAATATCTTCATAATTAAAAAATTACTTCCTCCGTCTCAATCATAGGTAAAAAACATCAAATCACACTTTTTATTTTAGGTAAAATTAAATCACACTTATTGAAAACTAAAATATAAAAATATTTAGTATGATTTTTTGTGTTTTCTTTGGAATTAGTTTTATGGAACGATGTAAAAACAATTTTTATTGGGTATTGGTTATAGAGAAAATGAAAAAGAGAGAAAATTGAATGTAGTTTGCATTTAATTTTATAAGAATAAACAAAAAAAATCTTGAAAATGATGGTTTTTTAAAAACTTGTCATGTTAACTTGTACCCTTAAACCATAAGTTAAAAAACTAAAATGGGAATATAACTTTTGTATGAAAAGATAAAATTTTAATACATTGAATACACAATTTTAAGAAAATGTTTCTATGTCTAGTTTCTAAACTTGTGCCCCAAATGCACAAGTTAGCATTTTCCTTTAAAAAATAAGATTAAATCATATAAAAGTTTGTCTATTTTGCTTACATTTTGGAAAGAAAAAAAGTGAGTTTTTTTTCATACTTTTTGGGATTTTTGGGATGGAGGAAGTGTATATTTAACTAAAATAATCTTAACTTGTTTTTTCTTTAAGGAAATCTTGACTTGTTACGTAGTGAATTCTTATTGATGTATTTTTGAAACTAATATAATAAACTAGTATTATGGTGTAGGGGTTTTTTATTCAATCGATATATAGGTTGGGGTGACCCGATACAAGCAAGATAACTCGTTTTAGTTGTTTTATCTAAAGGTTTGATTGTTTATTTATTTTCGACTAAGAGAGAAATAATGGAAATAAACAAATTAAAAAAATTTCGGCCTAAACACCATGGAAGTGTATGCTAGCAGTATATTATCTAATTTGATCAAGAGGAGGAGTTGAAATCTACATCTTTAAGTAGTCGATATTGTAGCACCGAACCTATCAATCAATCAACACATTCATTGTATTCTCTTAGGGGGGTCGTTTGGTGCATATGATAGGATATACATAGGATATGATAAGAGACCGGATAAGGATAGGATATGATAGTGACATGATAACATTTATCCTATCAGATGTTTGGTGTACGCATGATAAGAAATATGATAATATTATTTTATCCTTTCATTAGCATGCACATAATCCATAGCAAAAGCAAAGTATAACTTGAGAAAGCTTCGACAATAAACCCCATATCAATAGTATCCTTTGTTTTTATATTATTATTTTTTTGACAGAGTACAAGATATCAATATTATGCAGAGAGATGACACCACCGCTAGTCATCTCTAAAATACAAACAGCAATTACGATGAGCTAATGAAGGGGAAAACGAGAAAAAAAAACACCATGCCAAAGCTGCAAAGGAGAGGAATCAATTGAAGCTGAAAAGGAGAGGAATCAATTGAAATTAAAACGCAGTAACAATAGAAAATTGAATCAATTGAAATATCTCATTAATCTTCAGCTATTTTCATTCCCCATAGGTTCCGGCTCTGTAAAGAGAAGGGTCGCCGAAAAATTAGTAACGAGATTGGAGTTGGTTCCAGCAAATTGAAAAATGGTCTAGAGACAGGTAGCTGTCACAAAGAAAGTGGAGAAAAGGAGGAGTAGATCACAGAGCGTGGGTCACAAACATTACTAAAAAAATAAAAAGAGAGTGGAGTCACTGAGAGTTGAAAGGTGTACGCGCGTATGTTTTGCTATCTTGTTCCTAACCCAACTAAAACAAAGGATTAAAATAATGAAGGATGAATAGGATAGGATAAGCACTGAGATTATTCTATCCTTTCCTATTGGTGCATCAAACAAGAAATTGAAGTAGGATATGATAATTTTATCATATCCTGTCTTCCTATCATGTGCACCAAACGGACCCTTAAGGTACAAGGAAAAGGAGGAGAAGAGAGCTTCTTAACAAGAGTAAGCAAAAATTCATGAGGTGAAAGTCATTCCGTTTTGTATCAATGATAAGTGTTGGATTTACTTAAAATCCAATATAATTTCAAAGCACTTATTGACTTATTTATCAAGAAATCATACCAAATTATCTTAATTTATTGTACATATTATATAGGTTTACTTTTAATTTACTTTTAAATTGAAAATTATACATGTGGCGTCCACATCAGCGTTGAATTGGTCAAAATTGGTCTAGGGGGCCAAAACTGCAAAAGGGGTAGTACTTAGGAGGCTAGATTGTATTTTATTTTGTTAGGCGGCCAAAATCGCAACTTCTTAATACTTAAGGGCCTATTATATAATATATTTTTAGGCATGATCATAGTTACTTTGACTTATTTTCATCTTAGTTGTAATTGAAAAGATTAACGAAAACATTGATGAAGCTAACTTTGCTAATAAGTTTACATAACCATGAAGAAATCAAAAGTAAATTAGCTGTCAAGAAAAATTTAACTAAGAAACTTACTTAACCGTAGAGAAATTAAAAGTAAACTTAGCCACCAATGAAATTTAATCTATAAGTTACTTAACCATGAAGAAACTGAAATTTGGCTAGGAAGGTTACTTGGTCGTAAAGAAAGAAAACTTTGTGATAAAGCTCTTCCCTTAGAAAAGATCAATGAAGTTGGGTACAAGGCAATTCATTAAGCGATTTCAGTCAGAGATTAAAGTATAACAACAGGGAACTATTTGCTATAGCGAATTTGAACTCCTCTAAAAGAAATTTGACGGTTTATTGACCCACATGGATGAGCTCAAGACTTCAAGGTGAAGAAACACCATTTCCCTAATGAGCATATGATTCGTTTATAAACTTAAAACTTTCAAAACTATGTAAACAGAGCCTCACTACATTATTTCTTGTATATTTGCCCTTTTTTTGGATTCTAATACCACACAGGATAGCAACCAAATGGACATGAGGGTCAGGTTTGGAGAATTAACATCAATGTTTTTCCATACCTTTTTCATTATTTATTGTAAGGCTATGCTTAACTAACGTTCTCTATTGTTGGGATTATGTATAGTTTGCTACGATTCTGATGTAAATACTCGATCTGACTGGTTATATATAAGTTTTATTTCACTATACTAATTAATTTATTCATGTACTTAATGTTTTTACGTTGTTAAATATGAATTTGATATTTTGATTTCGAAGTACTAGACATAGACTTTTTATTTAAAGGACATTGAATAAATTCTTCTTAGATGTTAGTTGCAAGACATTGTACTATGTTTACAATCACTAACCACTATTGGAACATATTGTTATTTTATCAGTTAACTCAGCAAGATATTGGGAGTTAAATGATAAAATATATCATCTGTCATCTGCGAGACATCGAGACTTATAGCGAGCGATATATGAAGATATAGTTATAACATTTTAAGTATATAATAAACAATAAAAGACGTTAGAGAATCAATTAATGAAACTTAATCCAACAATATTATAACCACTATTGGAACATATTGTTGTTTTATCAATTAACTTAGCGAGATATTGGAAGATAAATGATAAAATATATCACTTGTCATTTGCGAGACATCAAGACGTATGGCGAGCGATATATGAAGATATAGTTGTAACATTATGAGTATATAATAAACAATAAAAGACGTTAGAGAATCAATTAATGAAACTTAATCCAACAATATTATATTTCTGTTATTGTTTCTCATTTATGCTTATATAAATTCTTCTATAATCAAACTCTTTTTTCATACTTAAATAATATTAATCATTGAACGACGTTGAGATCACACGAATCCAAGTGAATACGATAAACTCAAAATACTTAATTTTGAATTGTTTAAAGTACAACTATCAAACGGTTTCATTGATGGGAACCTGTGTTTAGATATTGGAGCATCACAATAATTTTATTGTTTTGAGTGTTTGTACATTTTGTTTATATTGTATATGATACGTGTCTGCTTCTTAACCCCTATGTTCTAGCAAAAGATATTTCTCTTGTTAGCTATTTCCATTTCACGTTTTCCATTACACAAATAAATCATAAATGGTCTTGGTTACAATAACTTCTATAGCCAAGAATTAAATCAAAATGAAGGAAAATATGATGGGTTTCATTCATGCCAAGAATACAATCAGCATCCTCTTGAGGACAATCAATTTTCAATAATAAAAGATATGTTGAACCACTTTGTGTGAATGTATGTGATGAAAATGCAAATAACCAATAAAAGAATAAGTAATATGGCACGTCAGATGACACATACGGTCAAGCAACTAACTGAGGCATACAAAAACATGAATGTTCAAACTAATACTTAAATCAATTTTGATGAACAAGATGATGTTATAAGCAGTGTTTAAACCTACAAATAATTGTCTTGTTAGACAAACTCGACAAGTAGATGATTACATCAATCAGGCGAAGGAGCCCTTCAGTTGATTGAAGGGCATGTAGTTTTGGGACAGGCGAGCGAGGGAGTCAGGAAGATGATTATTTTTCAAGGTCACCAACTCAAAATGTTGGTTATTACTCGTTAGAGGCTCATGAGAATCAAGGTACCTGATGACTCGTTAACTTGCTAATCTTTAACTCTGAGACTTACACTTGAAACAATTAGCAAGTCATTTATTTGAAGGCCATAATATTAATTAAACTTTCGCAACAACATGCTCATAAGCGAAACCACGTTTTCCCAAACACAATACTCACAATAGATTCCAACTCAGTAATAGATTTTAAATACAAAATGTAACAACCCTTTTTTAGCTAGAATTATTTTAATTATTTATTATATGTGTTTATATATGCTTAATTGCTTATGTGTGTATTTGGATTCAGATTAGTGAAATTTTAGCCTATAAGGGTATTTTAGTAATTTTTAGACTAAGGGGTATTTTGGTCTTTTGGTGAGTTGGGGTAACTTAGCAATTTTGGTAGAAAGATTATTTTTAGTGTTTTGGAGAGAATAATTATTTTATTAAGTTTGAAGTAACTAGTGGTAATTATTTGATATTTACCACTAGAGTAGTAACCTTTTAGAATTCGTTAGTAAGAGTTTTACGCTCATTGTAAATATTAGAAACCTAGCCCATTGGAGAGCAATATTGTAAAATCTCAGAGAAACTAAACTCATTCTCTAATTAACTTTTCAATCTGAATTTCTGATTTTCATTGATTGAAAACTGTTACAATCAGTCTTATATATGAGACTGAAGGTTACCTGCTATAGCAGGTTAACCTGATATACTACAGACAAGTGGCAGTCACTTGACAGCTGTTCATAGCTGTCAAGTGCCAACTGCTATCTATTATATCTATTACAAGCATATACTAGTTACTACACTTATACTCCCCCCTCAAACTCAATCGGGTGTGAAATCACATTGAGTTTGGATCTCATCAGAAGAAACTTTGAAGTGGAAACAGGTTTGGTGAGAATGTCTGCCCACTGATCAGTACCAAGGATATGAACTATGGAGAGTTGCTTGGCAAGGATCTTTTCCCTGATAAAAAAGAGATCTATCTTCATATGCTTTGTTCTGGTGTGTAAAATGGGATTATGAGCAAGCAGTACAGCTGACTGATTATCACAGTAAACAGTGGGGTTGCTAAAGGGAACATTAAGCTCCTGTAACAATGTCTGGACCCAGAGAGCATCAGTTGTAGCTTGTGCCAAAGCCCTGTATCCAGCTTTTGTACTGGATCTGGCCACAACAGGCTGCTTTTTGGACCACCATGAAATGAGATTGGGACCAAAGAATATGGCAGCACCAGAAGTGGATCTTCTGTCATCTGGATCAGCAGCCCAGTCAGCATCACAAAAAACATGAAGTGAGAGAGGTTTGTGAATTGGAGCAGGATGCAACTGAAGTCCAAAGGTGAGGGTGCCTTTTAAGTATCTGAGAATTCTCTTGACTGCAACCCAGTGGGATTCAAGAGGGTTGGACATGAATTGGCATACCTTATTCACAGAGTAAGCTATCTCAGGCCTGGTAATAGTTGCATACTGCAGAGAACCAACAACAGATCTGTAAAGAGAGGGATCTGAGAAGGTGTCTGATCCAATTTTAGACAATTTACAACTGGACACCATATGAGTATTGATGGAGTTGCATTCAAGCATATGTGTTTTGGCTAGTAAATCTTGAATGTATTTACTTTGAGTGAGCAAGAGAGAATTGTTGGGAAGATGCTTTCCTTCAATGCCAAGAAAATATTCCAACAGACCAAGTTGCTTAAGGCTAAACACTGAATCAAGTCGCGTAACCAAAGCAGAAACCAAGGAAGAGGAACTACCAGTTATAATTATGCCATGTACATAAACAAGTAGATAGACAACTTGTTTCTGCTTAGCATAGGTAAACAAAGAGGGATCACATTTACTAGCCTGAAAGCCAAACTGAATGAGAGCAGTAGTTAACCTCTCAAACCACTACTGGGTGTCTGTTTAAGACCATAAAGAGCCTTATGGAGTTTGCACACTAATGTAGGATCAGAGTGTTCAAACCCTTGAGGTTGCTGCATGTAAACTTCTTCTTCAAGGATACCATTGAGAAAAGCATTGTTAACGTCCAATTGCTGAATAGGCCATTTGTAGGACAAAGCAAGAGTAAGTATGAGTCTAATAGTGATGGGTTTGATCACATGTGAGAAAGTTTTAGTGAAATCAAATCCTTGCACTTGATGAAATCCTTTAGCAACCAGACGGGTTTTGAACTTATTTAGAGTACCATCAGAGTTTTCTTTTACTCTAAAGACCCATTTACACCCAATGGCTTTCCTATTGGGAGGCAAAGGCACCATGGACCATGTGTTGTTTTTCTGCAGAGCATCAAATTCATCCTGCATTGCAGCACGCCACTTAGGATCAAGTAAGGTATGCTTAACATTCTTAGGCTCGGTGTATGTGAGAAAAAGGTTGGGGTTAAGACGAGGGAGGAAAATACTAGACTTAGAACGAGTTTGCATCGGGTGAGAATTAACGGGTAAAGGGGCAGTAGTATGTGTAGAGTGTTGGGAAGGTGTAGATGATTGAGGTTCAGTGTTAGTTGCTGATGTGGTAATAGGGACAAGAGAGGTAGGAAGGCTAGGGGAGGGCATTTGAGAGGTAGGAGAAGATGATGTGGGTTGATTATGAAAATTGGGAGGAAGGTCATAAGAATGTATGGGTAAGGAGGACAGAGAGACGTCTTTAATAGGGTGAAGAGGATCATAGGTGTAATTTTGAAATAAAGAAAGATAAGGAAATTTTGACTCATTAAAAAGAACATCCTTGGAAATAGAAGTACGGCCACTAGGAGGTAAGCACTTATACCCTTTGTGAGTGGTGGAATATCCCAAAAAAAGACATTCATGAGATCTAAAATCAAACTTGTGTGAATTACAGGGCCTTAAAAAAGGAAAGCAAGAGCAACCAAACACTTTTAAAAAATGGTAGTCATACATTTTTTGAAACAGAGTTTGAAAAGGAATTTGAAACTGTAAAGAGGCAGTAGATAGTCTAATTATAAGGTAAACAACAACTAGAAAGGCATGGTCCCAATAAGTCAAAGGAAGGGAAGCATGACTAAGAAGAGTTAGACCCAAATCCACAATATGTCTATGTTTTCTTTCTATGACACCATTTTGATGGTGAGTGTGAGGACAAATGAGTTTGTGAGTGATTCCTAAACTGGTAAGATATTGAGTGAAGGGTCTGAACTCACCCCCCCAATATGGAATGACCTAACTGAAGACACCTTAGTTAGGTCATTCCATTAAATAAGGGTGAATCAATGTTTGATTGGTATATTGAATGTTTGTTATCATGATGTGATGAAATATTCGTCTTTATGCAACTTGGTGATTTGTGAAACAACATGTTCCTTTATGGTGATAATTGTTGTTGATGAATATGATGATATTTACTTGGTGATTTGAACTTGATAATATGATGATGACTCTTGTTGAATTATGACTTGTTGAATTGTATGGATGTAAATACTTAATAATGCAAATGGTGAAGATATTATATGATGGTGTGAGTTGTATAATATAGAATTCGTGATTGTGCATTGTCGAGTCTTTACTTGAAATGTCCATGCATTCATAGTCATACCGAGTCTATGGTGAAGAACGCTTTCCGTAAGGAATGACATTGGTTATGGTGAAGAACGTAATTGAAAGTGTTTATTACGTTGGCAGATTCAAACGGTAAAATTATCTCCGGAATCCACTTGGTACCACATGCATCTAGATGAGTCTGGAACATTGCATGCACTTGATAATTGGTGAGTCGTGTCATACTTGACTATGTGAATTGATGATTATGTGCATTGGTGAAATTTCGCGGATGTTGTGAATATATGAAAAAGGTGAATTTGTATACATTGCTTGATTATACTTGTAAGCTTGATGAATAATGTTGATGTGGAACTACATTGTGAATGATCTAATTAAGTATTAATTGATCATTGATAATGAATGTGTTTCTTTGCTTTTAATTGATTATATATTATTTGTGGAATATTATCTAACCCCCAGTGGTCGTTTGGTTGACTGCTTGCCTATTTGTATGAATGGATAGACGGCGTGCATGAGTGATCTTCTTATTGCCTGTGAGTTGCTTGAGGACTAACTTTGGAGCTACCTTGTTTCTTTTCTTTAGAGTCGTAGTTAGGGCTCCGATTAGGGTGTTAGACTATGGTTATTTACTTATGTCTTTTGAGACTTGGTGATCATTTGTATTTTGAGATTTTAATTGGTGGTGAATTATGAGACCTATGAAATGATTATGAAGAACTGTTTATGTTGTTGAGATAATTTTGTATGATTGTCTTCCGTTGCGAAATTTTTATGAAAACCGATTGTGCATGTTTTTGAGAAATGAAGGTGTAACCTCTAAACTCTTTGAAATAATTATTTATTTTGCATGACTTATTGCTTAAGGAGTTTAGGGTGTTACACAAAACCCTAGAATAAAAGAAAGAAAAAAAGGTTACAGAGGAACTCATACGCTGATTATGAAAGAAGAAAGGGAAAATTAGTGACATATCTCATAAATTAATATTCAGTGGAAATCAACCTATAATGGTCGGTTCATTTGCGAGTCACTTTCTTGTTGTATTGATTTGAGTAGTTGAATAGTTATTAACGGTGGATAAACGATGTTTAAACAAGAGGGAGGTATGTGTCAATTAGAAAGGTACTTAAGGAAGATGGATGTTCATTTTAAAACCAGATGAAGTGTTTGTGACATTCAATAAAAACTTAAGGAATGTTAATGTAATTTTCCCTGTATAATTTGATATGATTATTTTTAATCGCACTAGCTAGCATCAATCACTAATAGGCATCTTTGTTCTATTTATGAAAATATTTTATGCACCAATTGAGTAAAAACGACTTTTAAATGCACCAATATATTTTCTTTCAATTGAATCAATGATTAAACCAAATTTTAACTAGCACTAATTTTCTTATTAAATTAGAGTACTAAGATACTAAGATGGCAGATTATCCTTCAAAATTATTTTCATCTTAACAAGTATTTTCCCAACAAAAATTTAATATCGTGGATATTATCGGTTACTCTATTTGTCCATTTTTTTAAGAAGTTTAAATGAATTAGATTAACTAAACAACTAAGTCCTTTAATACACAAAGTGTCGAAAAAATACTTAGAAAAAGTAACAACAATTACAACCCAATTCTAGTGAAATCACGATAACATGAAAGAAACCAATAAATTTTATATCATGGATATTATTAATTTAAAGGTTTCGCTAGAAGATACATTTTATGAAGGTGTTTTTTAGCAAGTTATTCTATAAACATTAGCTAAAAGACACCAACTAATTTTTATGAAGGTGTCTTTTAGCAAGTTATTCTATAAGCATTAGCTAAAAGACACCAACTAATTTTTATGAAGGTGTCTTTTAGCAAAGTTATAACTAAAAAGTGGAAATCACACATTGAGGTGTGGATTGCTAAAAGACACCTTCATGGGTGGCTTCTAGCAAAACTCATTAATTAATATATCCATTCAATTATAATTGTCATTTCTTGTCTTTTATACTCCATCCATCTCTATATATAAATCCTCTTTGCATTTTTAACATTTTTTTAGAAAATCTGTTGGTATAATAAATGTGTCTATTTTGCGTGCAAATATTACTAAATTATCATTTGTTTGTATGTGCATTAATTTTGACTTTTCATATTTCAAGACAAGTTTGTAGTATAAATTAAGGGTATGTTTAGGAAAAAATAATAAATGCATCTGATAATTTGTAATACGAGCTTATATTTAAAGACTTTCTTTTTCCTCTCAAAAAGTACTCATAATTAGGGTCAGATGGAATACATACCAAGACAACAATAAATATTGTGACTTTTGATATAACTATTATTTTTTACTACTCCCTCCGTCCTTATATATAACCCCTTTTGCTTTTTTCACATTTCTTAAAAAAAGTTGTTAATACAATTAATGTGTCTATTTTGTGTGTTAATATGACCAAATTATCCTTTGTTTGTATGTGTATTAAATTTGACTTTTCATATTTCAATATAAGTTAGTAGTATTAATTAGGGGTATGTTTATGAAAAAATAATAAATACATCTAGTAATTTGAAAAGGGATTTATATTTATAGACAATTTTTTAGTCAAATGAATGGTTATATATAGGAACAGAGAGAGTATAATAGTAGCCTTAATCAATTATATATCATTTTATAGTATTTCTCTATGCAATAAATAACCAAAGATAATATTGACAAAATATGTTGCAAATGAACAACAAGAGCATTTTGAAAGAGGAAATGAAAAATCACAAATTACTTTGCATATCAATGAACATAACCAACCATAATCTTAGTTGGAGTTGACTTCATAATTTTCAATTCATTGC